>Ga0208958_1001189_pt1 | contig 27262 bp, 29 predicted proteins | sample RifOxyB1_FD_184032 | JGI IMG/M metagenome (GOLD analysis project Ga0208958, IMG submission 184032) | Soil microbial communities from Rifle, Colorado - Rifle Oxygen_injection B1 (SPAdes) | ecosystem: Environmental > Terrestrial > Deep subsurface > Rock core/Sediment | place: Rifle, Colorado...
TGCGCCGCATTGATCGTCACGGGCAAGTACTACCTCTCGACCGAACACAAAAGCCGCGGGCTTGATTTCCTCAATAAAGCAGTCGTGAGCTGTGCTGGAAGGCCCCGCTTCATCCGTTACGCGATCGAGGGACTCGTCGAAAACAAAATGGTCGATCGCGCGAAAGAACTCCTTGGCCGATTCCCTTCGGATTTGCAGTCCGGCGAGGATTTCCTTACTTCTGAGTATCTCGTGGAAAGTGGCGCGAAAGGCGCGGCTCAGATGCTTCATCACGGACGAAAGCTGATCAAGGAAGGAGTCCGGAACGTCGCGATTTACCGTACAATGATCGAGGGTTGCCTTGAAGCGGGATTTGGGGATTCGGCAATTCACCTGTACCAGTGCGCCGCACGTGAGTGGCCCGAGCTGCGTGGCCATTTCGCCGGCCGGATTGATCCGGCGGTTCTCGGGTGACGTCAGAACCAGGTCGCGTTTTTACAACGGTTAAATCCCGATAACGTGAATCTTCTTTCTCGGAAGGTCATTCGGGATTCGCGCGAGAATGGATCGTTCTATGGCGTCGAGAATGTCAGATTTCCACTGATCCCGACGATAGACGAGGCTGACCTCCCGATGGGGAGCGGGATGTTCGAATTCCCTGACGAACTCGCGTTTCTCGCTTTCAGACAAGGTGTTTAAAAACAGGCGGGGCATCAGCGTGCAGCCGCGGCTTGTCTTGATCAGGTATCGGAGTGTTTCCAGATTTCCCCCTTCAAAATGGACGTTTTTGAAAACGCCTTTTTCACGTTTAATCGAACAGACCTTCACGACTTGATTCCTCAAGCAGTGTCCGTCTTGAAGCAGCCACATGTCGCTCCCATCGAGTTCCTTCTCCCGGATTCGTTTTGTACGGGCGAGGGGGTGGGTCGCGTTTACATAGAGCGAGAACGGCTCATAGAACAGCGGTCTTTCGCGAATGCCGCTTTCGTTCAGCGGCGTGGCGAGAATGGCGGCATCAAGGGCGTCTTCATTCAGCTCACGGATGATGACCTCGGTCTTGAGCTCGTCGACTTTCAATCGGACGTTCGGACATTTGAGAGAAAAGTCCTCGATGAACAGGGGGAGAAGGTAGGGGGTCAGAGTCGGAATGATCGCCAGCCTGAAGTCGCCGCTCAGTTGAGCCGCGTCGTTTTTGGCGAGATCAAGCAGCTTTTTGTGCTCCCTTAAGATGGTTTTTGCCTGTTCGATGAAGCGGCGGCCTTTTTCGGTCGCGAGGACCGGCTTTTTAAGTCGGTCGAAGATTTTGATTCCAACCTCGTCTTCCACTTTCATGATCTGCATGCTCAGGCTGGGTTGCGAGACGTGGCACGCCCGTGCCGCGTTGCCGAAATGCTTCAGTCTCTCGACAGTTACGATGTATTCAAGTTGCGTCAGCGTGGGCATGTCACCTCCCGGGTGCGGCAAAGATAGTTACGTCCTATCATACTATAGAAACGATATATTGTACATATCGAGTGAAACCGGCGATTCTGACGTCAGAACCTGGAACTGACTTCGAATACAAAAAGAAATAGGAGAAAAGGATATGTTAGGAATCGGCAAAAAATTTCCGGAATTCACGTTAAAAGGAACCGTGTCACTCGAGCAAAAATCGGCTTTTCGGGACATCCGCCATGATAGTTACAAAGGCAAGTGGCTTGTGGTGTTCTTCTACCCCAAGGACTTCACATTCGTATGTCCGACCGAAATAAAGGGGTTCGCTGATCTGTACCCTGAATTCAAGGAACGGCAGGCGGAGATTCTCGCCGCGAGCGTCGATTCCGAGTTTGTGCATCTTGCCTGGAGGCAGAATCATCAGGACCTCAAGAATCTCCCGTTCCCGATGCTGTCGGACATCAAGCGGGAACTTTCCTCCAAGCTGGGAATTCTGGATGAGCACGAGGGAGTTTCGCAGCGGGCCGCTTACATCGTTGATCCCCAAGGCGTGATCCGGTTCGTATATATGACCGACTTGAGCGTCGGAAGAAATCCGAAAGAAGTGCTTCGAATTCTCGACGCGCTCCAGACGGATGAGCTTTGCCCCTGCAACTGGGAAAAAGGAAAAGCGACGATTCAGGCCTGATACTACGTGATGTGACGGGAGGTTGCCATGAATGAGTTCAGAGAAAGCATCAAGGATTATGGACGGGATATCCGGTTGAACATTTCAGCCATTCTGGGCGAGAATGGCGCGGCGGGGCTCAACCCGGGCCAAACCTGGGGAGTCGCGCTCGCCTGCGCTTACTCCACGCGAAATCCCGCGCTGATTTCAGCCGTTCAACGACGTGCCTCAGAACTCGTTTCCCCTGAGTACGTGGAAGCCGCCAAAGCGGCTTCCACGATCATGGCGATGAACAACGTGTATTATCGTTTCACTCATCTGGTCGAGGACCGGGAGTTCGCGAACATGCCCGCGAGGCTTAGGATGAATATCATGAGCAGTCCCGGGATTCCCAAGGTCGATTTCGAGCTGATGTGCCTTGCGATCTCCGCGATTTCGGGCTGCGGTGCCTGTATGAATTCGCATGTCGATCAGGCCAGAAAAGGCGGGCTTTCCACGGAAGGGATTCAGTCAGCGGTTCGAATCGCCTCGGTTCTGAATGCCGCCTCACAAGCGTCTTTGATCGGCTAGTTTGGAGAGGCGAGTTCGTTGCAGGCTCGCAGGGCGTGCGTTCCGCAGTGAATACCGCCGCCGAGAAAGTGAAATACCGAGCCATCGGTGAAAATGGCTTCAACCCCGATTTCGCGAAGGAGTCGTGTGGCGGCACGTTCAAAGAAAGGATGCGGCTGTTTGGGTTGGATGATCACCTGGTTGAGTACCAGTCCATTGATGAGGTTTGGATTGAGTGCCTCAGCCTTTTCATTATCGAGGGGATCCGGGACAAAAAGAAGGGGTAGGGGAATGGTCCGCACCTCGTGGCAGCCGGTCCGGTCAGCGATCGCGCCGATGAGAAGCGCGAGGTCTGCTTGAATCCGGAGCTCGAGGTTCGAGTTCATGGCGATGAATTCGGAACAGGCGAGGGCTTCGCTGACGGTGAGCGGACGCGAGAGTTGAGCGCGTGGAAGATCTTTCATGCATCCGCGTGGCGCACCGGGAGTGCGCGAAGGCGTTATTTTACGTCCCGGGAATTCCGGCTCGAGCGGCGCGGTCCGAGTTTCCTGACGGATCTCTTTCAAAAGCTCCAGGCCCAGAGCCGGAGAGGCATGGAGCACGGCAAAACCGCAGGGTTCTTTCTTTGACGGAACTACGGTGAAGAGTTCGTCGACGTGACCGGTGCTCAGCCAATCCGTATCGAGCGTGACGACCCGTTGATTGGTTTCGCCCTTCAAATACCTCAGGAGTTCGGGATCGAGGTTTCGGCCGACCGCGAGAACTCCTCCCGGATAAGACTCGATGTTTCCACCCACTTCGCTTCCGTCGGGTTCATCGTCGAAAGTTTCGAGCTGCGGGATGAACTCGATTCCGCATTGTTGAGAGAGTTCTTCGGGGAGATCCTCAGGGCCGTCGTTATAATAATTCGGGAGGTCGAGAATGGCGCTCTTGCCCGCATGGGAGCCGAATTCCATCGCGTCCTGAATCCAAAAAACGTTTTCTTGCTGACTGCTGAGCAGGCGAACAAAAGTCGGCAAAGGTCCTTTTAGCAAGTGAGTGAGCCGTTGTTTCGCTTCTTGAAGTTGCGGAGCTTCGACAATGACGTTGATTTGCGGCGGGTCGGGAAAGCGGCCGATCGCTTCCGCGAGTTGCTGAATGAACTTTTCGGTTTGTGGCGTGTAGCCGACGAAAATGCCGGTCGGCGGATACACATTCGAAAGCGGAACAAAGCCGGGTCCGGTCGGGCAGCTCAGGAGCGACCCCAGATCCGCGAAGGCAGATTGAATCGACGGGCGGCTTTGGCTGATTTCGCAGCCCGTTCGGGAGCGGAAGTTTGCCGACGTCGAAAATGCCTGAAGCAGCAGAGTCAGGACGATGAAGACGACGGCGATTCTGAAACAGCTCTGCGGCCTCAATTGTGGACCTCCCGTCGTTTCGAATATAATAATGGACAAATGTGGTCAACAAATGAGCTTCGGATTGTAAGTGTAGGATTATAAAAGCAATACAGGCGCGCCGATGACCGTTCCTTTAGAAGTAGCAGTTGAGCGCGATGCTCGCGGTCCTTGAACGAACGGAGCTGAGGAGCAAGGTGAGCTGCGAGAAGTCGGTGCCTATGCCCCAGCTGACGTTCGACGTTTGTGGTCGCCAGGTATAGCCGAGTCCAAAAGCCACTTCGGCGTTGTTGAGTGACAGTACCGACATCCCGTCCATGATCGGCGAATATTTAAAATAGCCGCTCATAAATGAGCGCTCGCCCATTCTTCGTCTGAGCACGGGGTAAATCTGCGGACCCGCGAGATTGGCGTAGCCGAAGCGTTCTTTTGTCGTGAGGCTCGTAGCAAAACTCGTCGCGTAATACACCCCGCCTTGGATTCCGAGGGTCCAGGGGGATGGTAGCCATGAGGTTTCGTAACCCAAGCGAAGATTAGTCCCAAGAAATTGAAAGGTCAGATCCGGCATATTCACCGAAAGAGGCAGGGCCGCATAGTAGAGAGAGCCACCGGCTGTCCAGGCAGAAGACAGGCGATAGGCAACCGAGGTTTTTACCGTCAGTGTCGTTTCCACAAGCTCTCCCAAACCTTCTTGGGTGTAGCGGACGAGAGTCGGGCCGGCTCCGAGGGAAAAACTCCAATTGGATGTTGCTTTCGGCGTGCCCTGTTTTTGGATTTGGGTCCATTGTGAGACGTATACGCCGATGGATTCTTTCTGGATGTCCCCGCGAGGTCCGATAGCGACGAAATCGATCTGTGTGGAAGAATTGTGCACCGGGATTTCGAGTTGGAACAGGCCATCCTTGTCGCGGCTGATCCGGGAGCGCCCCTGGAGCAAGTTCCAGTGCTTCGCGGTCTCGTGGTTCAGGCGGCCCCGAATTTTGACTGTCGGTCCGTTCGGAGAATCAGCCTGAAATTCCGCTTTCGGGAAAAATGTCAGGCCCTGAATCCGGCTTTTTGAATCTTTGAGTTGGAATAATCTCGCAGAAGGCCCGTCTTCCGCGCAGTTTCCGGGGGTAGAGTTGCCCAAGGCCATGGGAATTAGAAATAGCGCCAGAATGGAATTTAGAACCGGCGGCCAAAGTCGGCACATATGAGAAGAGTAGCATGATGAATACACAACAGGTATGGGAAGTTACGGAGCAAGATGAACGAGGTCTGTGCTGGTGCGAAAGGGGAACTATCGCCTACGCGGCATTGTTCTTGGCGAAGAACTCCTTGCCCCGTTCTTCCATTTCCTGGGGTGATAGATCCTCAACATGGGTTGCGATGGTCCACTGCAAACCAAACGGATCGACCAGCGTCCCGCATCGGTCGCCCCAAAACATATCGGCCATGTCTTGGGTCTGTTTTCCGCCCGCTTCCATAGCCTTCTTGAACGACTGATCGGCGTCAGTGACGTAGAGATAGAACCCGACGGGAGAGCCACCGAGGGACTGCGCGGATTTGTTCGGATAGCCCTCCATCTCTTGGCCCAGCATCAGGATTGAATCACCGATCTTAATCTCGGCGTGCATGACGGACTTGCCGTCCGGCGTGGGCATCCGATAAATTTCTGTCGCGCCGAGCGCCCGTTTATAAAACTCGATTGCCTGGTTGACGTCTTTAACGACCACGTGACTCGTCAGGGTGCGATAGCCCTCTGGAATCGGCTTGGTTGACTTTGTCATGTTTGCTTCCTTTCGGTTCGGTAATAAAAAGCAAAATCGGTTCCACCGTCCGCGGCGCCCGCCACAAGGAAGGCCTTTCCCAGATTGAGCTGGCGGGGAGGCTCGGCGTTACCCAAGGAGACCTGTTCAAGATGGAAAATGGAAAGCGCCCCATCGGGAAGAAGATGGCGATGCGGCTGGGCAGGCTTCTGAAGATCGATTACAGGGTATTTCTGTGAAGCGGAAAATTCTCGTAACTTGCAGTAAAGCCCGGGAGTCTTAGTCTCTCCGCAGTGTCACCGTTTTTTTTCTGATTTAAATGGTTTTTGACCTCTTGTGTTCCCAAAATGTTCGCGGGAGGCATACGTCTACAGAAAACTGCTTGAGCGTATATTAGCGTATATGCTAATATTGAGGAGAACGTATGGCCCATGAATACGAGCTAACCCGGCTTGCGTACACAGCGAAGGTTCATGGCTCTGTTTGTCTGGATGGGAGATCACGGAAAGATCTGGAACGAGCACAAGTTCAAGCATCTGACCGGTACAGATCAGATTTTTGAATTCAAGGCCGACGATGGACGAATTCTTAGCTTTTTCTTTCATGGGCGGCGTTTGATTCTGACCCACGGATTTAAGAACAGGGGCAGAAAACCCCTAAGGGCGAAATCGCGCTGGCGGAGAAGTACAAAAAGGAATTTGAGGGGAGGGCAAGTAAATGAAATCGGGAAAAAAACCGCTCAGGAGCTGGGTAACAAAGAAATTGGAGAATCCCCGATTCCGTAAGGAGTTCGAGCTGGAGTACGAAAAGCTTTCGATTGCCGAACAGCTTGTACGACTTCGGATGAATGCGGGACTCACGCAGGCTCAGGTCGCTAAGAAGGCCGGCACCACGGCTTCGGCTATCAGCCGCTATGAGAACGCCGAATACGATCGCTACGAGTTACAGACTCTGAAAAAAATCGTCGAGGCCTGCGGCGGTAGGCTTCGGATCATCATGGACTCTGACAACGCTGGTGAGGCGGCTTAGTTCGCGATTTTCCAAACGTCGATGGAAGGTATTTCGCGGGCCGCCCCACTTAATTAGCACTTATTCTCGACCGGAAGGTCCGCATTTCCACTCATAATTGATGTATTCGCAATACGTCGGTGCCGCATCCTTAATGCACGATGAGTAAACGCAAGCTTTGACGTTTTTGTCCCATGGGCAGCCGAATTCATATTGTTCCAGTTTGACGAGTTCCCCGTTCTTTGGTGATCGCTCTGCCAAGTGGAAGGTTCGCGGTCCAGTTACGACGAGCCAATGTGGGCCGAGCTGCGCTGCAGGCGAATCCTGAGACTCGGACCGGAGGCTGTAGGCGCCCGTTTGGGGATCAAAATCGAAAAGTTGCCATAAAGGCTTGTCTTCAAAGATATAGAAGGCTGCGGCAATAGTCCCATCCTCTGGAAAAGTGAAAATCCTAATAGCCGCGCAATTCTGGCTGCTCATTCTGTAAACCCCTTCTTCAAATGCGGGCACAACGGGTGATTTGGCGAAGGCGGATCCCAATGATACGCAACCCAGAAATAGAATAATCGAGAGCGACAACATTTTCATAACTGCTCCTGTCCAGGCCGCAAGTGCATTGCCGGGATGGCAATACTATTGAACCCGACTGGGGAAGTTTTACCGAAAAAGGTGTGTCGCCTCCACTCACAATCACTCACATAAGTTTCCCGAAACCTAATTTTCAAAAAGCCAGATTGAATTGCCTTTTTTAATCACGATTTGGAGGAGGTGGTCTTTGGGACTAATCCGATGTCCCATAAAGAGATCATTCGAATTGAAACTTCGAGTGAGACCGCTTCCGGCATGGCTGAGTTCGACCGAGCCGTTTGCGTCGGTGGAGGTCATCCGGCTTTGGTTCTCGTCCAGATGAACGGAAATGGCCTTGGGCATTCCAGCATAATGCTCGCGGTCTTCTTGAAAATAGATCTTTTTCTGCTCAATGTTCGGAACTTCTATTTGAGCTCCGGTAGAACTGATACGAATATTCGCCGAAGTCGTCCCCATGAAGCTTGCGTGGCCCTTGTCGAATTTCCAGATACGCAGAGTCTGGCCTTTCGCATTCCATTCGGGGACGTTTGCAAGCCAACTTTTTGATAATCGTGCGGGATTCTTTTCCAATTCATCAGTCAATTCAGCCCAACTCAAGTCCTCTAGCTCCGCTGGAATTGGGACCCTCTTTCCGTCCACCACCAAGTTGTTTTGCACCGGCAGTTTTGGTAAAAAGATTTGAGTCATGAGGTATTCAACTTGCGCCAGATTCGCAAACCAGATCGGAAAAGTGTCCATTCTGGAGGAGACACAACCTCCAGAATTGGCGTTTCTTCCTTCTCCATCGCCCGTTCCGCCGCCGGCAGCGTGGCCGGTTCCTCCGTCGCCGTCCCCAGTGCCTCCGCCTGACTGAACGAGCGGGGCTTCGAAAGCTTCAGTTTCGACGTAAGTATGTCCCTTGGTTCGACGGATCCGGCGGCCCTTTTCATCCCATTCTATCTGGGAAGCAGGACGCGATTGAAATAGCTCAACGATCTTGTCTGCGGAGAGGGCAATACTCGAGGTCCCGAAGAAATGGAACTGTTGATAGAGGCCGACCCAACGCCCATTCTTATCATACATTAAGGAACCGCTGTTTCCAGGTCCCGGGACTCCTGTCGCTTCGATTCTGCCATTGCGAATGGTATGAGTGAAAAGTGGCCCCTTGAAGTGATCTGCCGCCGCGACCCAAACAGCGCTTTCGGAGTGTTGGTGAGGGGACCATTGTGTCGGAGAGATGCTTGCCGTAGCGTTGGAGTTCTCGAGAAATACAACGTCGAGAGCTGGATTATCATAGATGATCCGCCACTCTTCCGGCCGAGTCGCGATCTTTTTTCCATCAACCGCGAAGCGTCTGGGAACTTTTCCCTTCAAAACATGAGATGCGGTAAGTACGTAAGACTTGCCGTTCAGGGAGATGACTCCCGCGCTTCCGCTGCCTCGTTCATTCGCGATTGCGAGTTTTGGGAAGTTCTTGTTCGCGATACCGGGCTGGGGCGTACTTTCAGACGTCAGAGGACGCTGAACGCATTCTCCGGTTTGAAATTCAACTCTGGTCTGAGGTCCGTTGTACTGATCGCTGAAATGGAGGACGAGGTAGCGATTATTCCTGTCGTAGATCATCGAGACGGTGGGACGTGTTTCGTAGCCAGGGTTCAGTTCGGGATAAAGCCAGGCGAATTTCACGAGGTCTTTATGCGGGAAAAAATATATAGACTGCGACGAAGGGGCGAGACCACGGTTGATACTCCATCGACCATCCAATTCATCCAAAATCAGATCACGCTTCAAAGCAACCATCGCGGAATGAAACGTCCGGCTCACGCCTCGCGGTTCCCTGTTGTCCTTGATCTTCAGAGAACGATGTCCTGGGACTCCGACCCATTGAAGTTCGATTTCGCCTTTTTTGCACGTCCAGAGCCCTTCCAGGAAGGACGCCGACGCTGCAAAACCGGTTTGTGAACTCGACAGAACGAGGAACGAAATCGTGAGCAGGTGCCCAAAGAAAGGACAGGCGAGCACGCCTTTGCCAATGTTCGGCTGGAAGGGGCGATTAAACCTGTGAATTCGCTCCTCAATAAAGCCCATACAGTTGAATAAGCAATGACTAGGCCTGACCTGGGTATTCTTTCATTCGAAGTCAGCCGTGACACGGGTCCGGGGTTTTGTGAAAACCCAGCAGTGTTCAGCAGCGGCCAATCCGTTGTTGCTCTTGGAGTTAACGTCTATCTCGAAGTGGAATGGGATCGAATTCGGTTTGTGTGTTTTGGCTTTTGGGTTTTCTCTTTCTAGTCACGCTATGGGTCGTGCGGCGTTGCTCTGGTGTGGATCGATTCACTGCACACGTTTCATACGGAAATGTGAAATATCTTCACAAATCCATCTCTGCTGATCCGAGAGGTGATAGTAATTCCGATGGCGCCCAGAATTCCGCACCGGACTACGCGTCTAGATCACCCGGTACTTTTTATCGGGCCCCAGTTCGATTATCCGATGCGTCTGGTTGAGTCTGTAAATCATGGTCCAAAGGCGCTTTTGCAACAAGGAATAATTCTTTTCACCGGGCCAGAGATGTTCAATACATTCCTCGGCCGAAGCGCCGCGCTTCTCTGCAAGGAACTGCAACAGTTGGGATCCCATCCGTCGTTTTAAGGTCGGACGCTCGGTGACTCGCTTTCCTTGCATTCGTGAGAGGAGTTCTGAAATCGCGTACTGAATGTCGATTTCACATTTCAATGCTGATTCCTGGATGGAGTCCCGGGAGGCGCCTTGAATGACAAGCTCAATCACCTGTTTGAAGGAATTCGCACGGTAATTGATTGCGCCGTAACGTTCGCTAAACAGGTCAAGACTGACGTCCACGTCACAATCACAAACGCATTTCAGGAGGATAGAATAGAGCAAGCAAAGAGCTCCGTCCGACCGGTTGCCCATTCCGAAGAACAGTTTTTCGGCCCTCAAAAAGTACTCGAGCGATTCAGGATAGTTTCCCCAACGTAAATATCTGTAAGCAACCGCTCGAAGCCCCAGTGCTTGCAGATTCAGGAAACCGCGCTCCTGCGCAAGAGCAAGAACCCTGTCCTCAATTTCGGCTGCTTCCTTAAAGGCTCCTAACCAGTTTGAGCACTGCGCGGAATTGAACTCGGCCAAAAGTTCACGCGCTTTCAAATTCAAGGCTGAAAACTTTTGGTGGGCAACCCGGAAGCACTGACGAGCTGCTTCGAAATGATTAGCCGAATATTGAATGTTTCCGGCCAAGAACCGGGTTTCAGCTTGGATAAATGCGTCGTTTGAATTCTCGATCCGAATCAGCAGTTCTAGAGCTGAGGAATGTGCTCCTGATCGAATCATCGCGCGTGCCTCGATCAGCTTGCGATAGCCGGATGGAAGCAGTTCCACCCGCAACGGATCCGCCTGATTCACCAGGTGAAGCGCTACAAGATCGAGATAAAGATCAATGGGAGATCCTTGATGCGCAAATTCTAAGACAACTGGTTTTCGAACGCCCATCCTTCATCCCTCTGGGTGTTTACGGAATTGGCAGGTGAATACCGAGTTGTCAGAATGATCGGATTACGAGGTGCAGGTTATCGGTTTTGTTCACATTGCCAATCTGCAATGGTTAATTGCATACCGCAGGCCAGCTGATGAACGCTATAGACCTAGTTTCGGGGCAGGGTACATCGGGGTGTTCCCCAAATGTTCTCGGGGGGAGACAGCTTTGGTTAACGCTTTTCTTGGCGGACGGCCGAATCTAAGTTAGCACTTGAGCTGAGTTCCCGCACGTTTTTCGAGTGAAAAGAGACGTAACGAACGGCAGAAACAAAAAAGCCCAACTCCGTGAAGAGCTGGGCAATCCATAAATGGTGCGAGGAGGGGGACTTGCCCTCCATGCCTTTACGCGTTCCGCGTGTACTCGGTATACGCCCCTCAAGTGTTGGGCCGCGTTTTCGCGACAGTCGCGAATTCGCGGATTTGGCAGAAAAACCCGGGAGTTTTCAATTCCGGCGGTATCACTGGTTTTCACTGATTTGAATGGTTTTTGATCCCTTGTGTTCCCCAAATGTTCCCGGAGGCATACGTTGAATAGAATACGTCAGGTCCCGTAGCTTCTTGCTCGGGCTGGGGTCCAGAGAACCTTTAGGACTGGCTTTGTGAATCATTGGTCAGCATTCACCAAGATAAACCGCTATCAATTGTTTGCTGCGCCGATCCCATACGTAATCCATGCCAGGCTTTTCGCAACACCCGATGGAGAGAACTTCGCAACGATGCTCATGAGCCCATCTCACGTCAATTTCAGGCATAATACCGCCATCCTTAGCGCGAGACGCGAGTTGTTCTTTTGCTTTCTCGAACAAATCGCCTCCAAACGGCTTTCGAATTGAAGCGTAGGAACCCGAGTACGGTTTCCATGTAAATCCACTTGCCTCACTCAAACCTACCCAAACGACCGCCGGAACGCTAAAGGTGAGCGAATGATACCGTTCGCTTGCCACCTTTAGAATTTCTCTTGGTAGAGGTTGGGACGACAATAACGCCTTTGCTAAGGGATCGGTATCGTTAACGCCGATCACGGCATAGTCCTGTTTGCCGTCGCAATTAAACTCGCCATGCAGGACCTGGTGAGCAGGTTTGTTTCGCTTATTCCGCTGGATCAGCCCGATTGGAATTGGGACGAAGCCTTTCATATGGGAAGACATGCTGCCTTTAGCTTCTGCGGGAATTGAAGATACGTAGTCATCGACGGCCGACTTGAATTCTGTCCACCAGTTCGTGTCTTCGTCCGCATAGGCGTTTAAAGCTATCGAGATGATTAGCGTCGCCGCAAAAACAAATTTCAAGCGATTACTCCTTTATGAAACGGCCTGCGGGGCAATTCTGAACGGATTCCGCACGATGCTGGCCTGAACAAGCATCACCTGTATCTACGGCACAATGTTCGTGAAAACCTCTCCGTCCTTGATCACTTCCTCTTTGGTTCTATACATCGAATCGAATTAAAAATCGTTTTCTCGGGCTCTGGCATTGCCATTTCGCCCGCCTTGAACTTCTCGAAGTAGGATGGGTCTGGGTCTTTTATGGCGGGCCCGCCGAAGGAGATCTTTACTGTTGGACAAAAGATCTCGGTACGCCAAGCTATCCAGTTATACTTAATGTCATTGTGGAATTCGACCACTACGATCGCATCGTCAGGACCAAATTTGAGGCGTTTAAAAAACGACCAATCCTTTCGCTCGATGGCGTTCTTAGCGGCTTTTTCCCACCGTTTTATTATTTTGAGCGATTCTTCTTTCGTGGTCGCTCTTATTCCCGCCGTAAAACCAATGAGATTGTTGTGAGGTGGATTAAGCAAGGGGCGTGCGCAAGCCTTCGTCTCCTCGGCAACTACAAAATGTGCCGCTGTGACTGGCATTTCCATTTCATCCGGGTTATCGGGCCTCAGAGTCCAGCAATCCGGGTATTTGAACTCGAAGCCATTATCGTTCGTTAGCGTCTTCCAAGATTTGATCCGAGGGTTTTGAGCCAGTGCAAGGGCAGAGACTCCTAGTACAGCCAGTATTGCGGTTATAAGGCTTTTCATGCTCGTCTTCCTTTGCACTCAGTTAGAGCACCGGCCTTGATGGCAAGTAAGGCCAACTTTCTTGGCTCCAATCGTCGAGTCGACCTCGATCCTAACAGATCCAAGGAGATTTTGGTCAACAGTAGATAGGTCCACCCCGCGCAGGCTGATCTCGAACACACCAGTGCTATCCATGTGGACGTTAGCCGTAGGTCTGTTCGCGATATACAGCGTCTTCTTACTAGCGATCGAGCCAGTGAAGCTCGACGCAGGCACGTCAAACTGGTAACCGTTCACGCCGCCGATCGTAACGTGAACAGACGACGTAATCGATAGCGGTGACTTCGAGTTTGGTACGAGGGTTCCAGCTATCTTCACCATGGCCTGCTTGAAATCAGTGTTGCCCGTATCCTGAATGGCGTATTGGTTCACGGCCAGTACTGCGTTGGGCCGAGGCACGGTTGTGGTCACGTGGTTAATCGTAGCCGTCGTGGAGTTGCCGGCAGTTAACGTGCCAGTACTGAAATGGCTATCGTTCGTCATTCCGGAGGAGTCGAAGCTTCGATGGTCGAGATAGTAGCTGCCGCCGTTTATCGAGAACACCTGGATATCGTAGGAGCCTGGAGGCACGTCCTGCGAACTTATGAAGTATCGCTCATCGACGGCCGTTGATGGAGTAAATCCAGGATCAGCCGGTGTGTCGATCGACTGCTCTCCATAGGCTGCACCAGGAATTTCGGTGTAAGAAGTTCCCGTGTTCGGATTGAAGCCTGCTCTTCGCCCCAGAGGATCGGTTACAACAAAATGGATACCCATCGGCGTCGAGATGAACATCATGGAAGGATCGGATGATGGACGATAGAGTGCGTATCCGATTACCGATGGATAGCTGGCTTTGAGATTCGTATACAGGGCGTCTTTACTTGAGCCAATCTGTGTTGAACCAGGATTATTCAGTCGCAAGGTTTGACTTTGGTTCACCTTGTCCCACACAATCCCCGTTGCGAGCATGAAGTGCTGGCCGCCGCCGTTCTTCGCAAACTTCATGATCACGGGATTTCCGCTACAGATTTCGTTTTGAACTGCGCTTATCGCGTCCCGGTCCGAGAAGCTGCTGTAATTCAGACCTTTGAACGAGACTACGTTGGGAGCATTGGCCGGATCGCAAGAGCCCGTGATCTGGCACCCGGCTTGATAACCCGCGCGCGCAACTTCCGCCGCTCCAGCCCAAATCGGGTTGTTGTTTGCATCGAATCCCACGGAGCCATCAGCGAGGAAGTCCGTGGTGTAATTCGCCATGGCTGAATTGAGCGTTCCAGGGTCAAGGCCCTCGCCGTTAAGTCCTGGCAAGTGCGGGCCGGCCGGCGCAGGATCTGCCGGCGAACCGATCGGAGTGCTCGTGATCCCGTAACTTGAGAAGAGCATGGAAAGGTTTGTCACCGAACAACCGTATTGCCTAAAAGTGCCCGATGACAGGTCGGGGATCCCATATGGCTGAGGGGCCCACTGCAGTTCAGTCTGCGCATGGAAGGGCACGACGCGACCGGCGTCCTCAACCTTGCAGAGCACCATGGTGTTTATATCCGTCCCGAAGCTGTTGTTGGTGTAATTGCTTTCCTGTATGGCTTTGGTCGCGTTCACGATCGCGGTCAGCGGTAGCACGCCAAGAAGGCTCGGGTCAGTCGGGGGTGTAAACTCGACCTTGACGATATTATCACCTTGGTGAAACTGACTGACGTCGATCGAATTATCTGCGATCACCTGGTCGCCCAACTTGAGCTGAAGATAGGTTGACGTTGCGCCAGCAGTCGGAGTTCCGTTCATATGCACATTTACCTGTGCTTCAGCTCGGGTTGGGGCAATTTTCGGAGCCGGATTCGCTGTCTGTGGTGTAACCGTCGCTAGGATGGGCTTATCATCGGCATCTGTCGGCGCCAGCATTCCTGCAGCCTGATTCAGTTCAATTTTTGAAACAGAGAGATCCAACTGCCCAACAACCTTCACCTGAATAGTTCTAGTGTTGTTTGAAAAATTCTTCTCGTACAGGGTGTTTCCAGGACTCACTGTCGCAGTAATAGTTTGAAGACCTGTTAGACTCGGGTGAAATTTGACAGTGAACGGAATCTCGAGTTCCCCATTCGCTGCCTGTAGCGATGACAAACTGATTGTTCGTGACTGGGTCTCATAGCCCGCCTGAAGACTCACAGTGGTGCTGCGGACTTCGGGTCCCTCAAACTCGTTGGCGGTAACTGACAGCTTAACCTGAAATGCGCTTCCGGGAGCGACGATGGGAATTCCGTCATCTCCAACCCCTGACTCGGTCTGCACCTCAGAGTTCGAAATGGCGAGATCGAATTGCTGATTCGGCCTGTATTGGATGACAAACGAATCAATAGCAAAGTCGTCACTACCGCCTATGCCAGTTAAGCTGAACAATGTCCCTCCGAACGGTGCGTGGAAACTGATATTCCCCGGTTGTGTGGCACAGGGCTCAATAGCCCCGTCAACGCAAATTCGGAAATTGCGTCCTGGTGGGCTGATCACGTGAAGATCGATCTGAGATATGCGGTAACTAAGCTGCTTTGCCATATAGAGCATCGTTGCCCAAGCATTGGTGGTTAGAACTGTCTCAGAAGTCAATGCGCAAATCGAGGGATTATGTTGAGAGTACACCGGATCGCCGCAGTAAGCTCGACCTGCAACATAGGCGTTTAGTACGCCGTTGTTCGTATAATTATGCGAGCTGCCGAAAGTGAGGGTGAGCTCCTCCGCTGAAGCCCCTCGGGATAGCGTGAGTAACTGGATCAAACTCAAAAAAAGGTCATTACCGGAAAAGTGCAAGGCCACGTGTATTCCCGTCTCGTCATATGTCCCGCCGATCTGCTCAGGTAGCTGGCTGGTTAAATATATCAGAAGGAATAGCCTCCGATAGTGCGTCACTCGTGACATTTGCGAACTTTAAAGCTATCGTGAAATTTTGGCCATTTTCCGGCCTTATTCAGCGAAAAAATTCAACGTCCCAAGTTTCATCGTTTGTTTCGCGACATTTCCCGACATTTCGCGAGATGTCGCGATTTGTCTAACTCTCCGAGAGCCTCGAGAAATTTCGTTCCCTATAAGTAGAGGGACTCGTTTTTAAAAAAAAACGAAAACCGTTCGTGAACCCAACGCTAAGGAGGCATTTGAATGAAAATCAGCTCCCGTGTGAAGTCATCTCGAATTGGCAAATCAAACCCGAATCGAAATCGCCGCCGGTCTGCCAGCCGACTGTGCTGTCGACCGCGGTGTCTAGAGACCTGTCTAGTCACCTGTCTAGTGCGGAAGACAGCCTGGTCGAGCCCGCCGTTCTCGCAAGATGCGGTCGTTGTTCGAAGAATTCCCCCGATGTCGGCTAGCACGCAAAAAGACTCCACCCCCTCCACGATGGTCGAGGCTGGAGTCTTTTTGCGTGCCGGGAAAGGACGGATTTAAATGATCGAAATTCAAGAACGGGATCGACGGATCCTTCAAAGCTGTTATGAGCATCAGGTTCTGACCCCAAGAATCGTTTCGCGGTACTTCTTTCGAGGAAAGCACCGAAGCGAGTCGTATCGAAGAATCGAGGAGCTGGAAAGGGCAGGGTACATCACGAGATCAGCGAATGTATTCGGGGGCGGTCAATTGACCCGACTCACGAAGCAAGGCGAAGCTCTCGTTCGGTCGCACGGAAGTCTCGATGCGCCCTACGATCGGAGAAAGCGCCTCTTCGGCATTTCCCGGTCCTTGCTCGATACTACGGTCAGACTCAGGCTCGACGAGCTTTGGGACCTGGTCTGGCTGGAACAGCGTTCGTACCCATAGGAAAAACCAAAGGCCCTCGGTGTCGTTCAGCTCAGAAGCGGACTCACTGCGGTGATTGACGTGGAGTCTGACCTTGCACCGTCATTTCTCGATATCGAAGACCGAATCGCGAAGTGGCTACAATCAAACCCATCGCTCATTCTTCTCATCACGATTCACGAGTTCTCGCTCAAATTTCTCAAAGCAAAGATCAACGAGTCTCCGGAGATGAGAAGAATCATCGCACTCGTGACCTGGTCCGAGCTTGAGCCCTGGTCCAAAGACGAAATTCCAACCGCCTGGACCCCAGACGGTCCGGCCGAAATTTTTCAGAGGAGGGACTGGTGATGGTAGCGGCTAGCGCGATCATGAGTTTTTTCGATATCGATGAGGCGGCTGAATTCTTGCGAATTAAGCCCGGCACCCTGTACGCCTGGGTGCACCAGCGGCGAATTCCGTTCAGGAAACATGGCCGAAGAGTCGTTTTCTTCAAGCCAGATCTCGAGGGGTGGAGTCATGACCAGGCCGTCGCGCCCGTCGAGTCTCCCACTTTCCTAAAGCGAGGGTTTGGTGCTAGGTTGTTCGGACGCAATCGTTCTTTGAAAACCAGTGGCACCGCCGAAGAACCCCAAGACTCCCTTTCGAGAAAAGGAGAATGAACTATGGCAATTATTCGGCGACAAAACAGTAAACACGAAGTCAGATACCAGGTGAAGGTCCGAGACGGACTTGGCCAGTGGTTCAGATCCGTGACCTTCGAAACGAAGGCCGCGGCTGAAGCGTACGAGCGGCAACTCTTCATGCAACGGGATCAGGGCGCGAGCGCGCTTCCCGAGTCCCAGCGCAACATGACGATTGCCGAGTACTGGCAGGTCTGGACGGCCGAGTGCCGGAGCCAAATGTCGCGAGGTTGGATCATTTCGCAAGACCAGATGGCTCGCGATTACGTGCTCCCCGTGCTCGGTGCGCGAAAGCTCATCGAGGTGAGGCCGCAGGAAATCGGGATCGTTCTCGATCGAGCGAGGCAAAAAGGCTTGGCCCCGCAGACCGTGAAACACATCTACGCAGTCCTCCACAAGATGTTCGAGGATGCGGTCGAGCACTACGGTTGGCTCGGGCGAAACCCGGTTCTCGGGCGTTATCGGCCCAAGATCCCGATCCGGGAACGGGAGTTTCTCTCGCCTCAGGAAGCGATGAAGCTTCTGGAATTGACGAAGTCCCACTATTTGGGGCCCGCCATTCATCTCCAGATTCTCTCGGGACTGAGGCCGAGCGAGGTCCAGGCGCTTCGATGGCAGGCGGTCGACTTTGAACGCGGGCAGATTCTGATTCGGGCCGCGTTCAACAACAAGGAGAAGTGCTTCCAAGAACACCCCAAGCAGGATGACTGGGGAATGGCCCCGATGCCGCCCAAGCTGAAGACCTACCTCGCTGCCGTCAAAGCTTCGAGGAATGCCCTGGAAGGCGATCTCGTTGCCTTGAGCCACAAAGGTAAGTTTCTCCCGTATGGGACTTACCTGAGAGCTCTGAGACCGCTTTGCGAGAAGGCGGGGTTGAAGAAGGTGACTCCCCACGAACTCCGCCACTCCTGCACCGAGCTTTACGTTCAGGCGGGGCGACGGCCGAGGACATTCGGCGCTTGCTCAACCAATCGAGTCTGACCGCGACCGCGCGGTACATGCATCGAACGGATGAGCGGCTGAATGGAATCGCAGCCCGAGTGGGAGGTGAACCCGAACCAACGCCCCCCATCGCCAGCCCGCCTTTGCCGAGCACGGAATCGCGGCCGACGCTCAGGCTGGTGACGGTCTGAGGGGGCCTGAGCGGGCCTGAGCGGGAACGGTCGGGAGTTACTCCGGCATCGGAGTAACTCATGTTCCCCAATTGTTCCCAAAATGGGGAACTGAGGCAGGTCGGGGTTCAAGAACACCAGAAATAAAAAAGGCCAACTTCCGGAGAAGTCAGCCTTTTTTTAAATGGTGCGAGGAGGGGGACTTGAACCCCCACACCTTTCGGTATACGCCCCTCAAACGTACGTGTCTACCAATTCCACCATCCTCGCACACATGAGCGCTGGCAAATTCAACAGTTTGAGCCACTGCTGAATCGGTCAGAGAGGGGCTTAAAACGAATGATAACTTTGTAATTGCAGCCAGTACCGGAGTCAAGCCGATTCTATGCCGGCGGGATCTTCAGTACTCGAGGCGAAACCCGACGTACAGGGATCGGCCGCTGATATCGGCCGCCGCGCCTGTTCCGCTTCCCGTGCCCGAAACATTGCGAAGCTCTGCCACGAGGTAGCTGCGCAAAATTCCGTGGTTGACGTAAATCTCGGCAGCCCCGCTTGGCTCAAAGACATTCAGCAGGAGATAGCCTCCGAGATTTAAGCCTTTCAGCAGTGCGGTTCCTTTAGGGCCGGTCAAAAAATCATAATGAAACGATTCAACGGAATAGCCGACGACGGGAATGATCGGCTGCTGCCTGAAGAACCGGGCTTGATACTCAATTAGCCCTCCCACAGACCAGAGCGTGATATGGGACCGGGTCAATTCTCCGCGACCGCCCATCGGATAGACTGCGACGGACGGCCCTAAACTGAGCACACCGAGAGATTGGAAAAAAGGCGGCTGGTACCCGAGATGGAGATTGACGGCCCAGGCGGTGGCGCCGGCTTGCGTGCTCACGATATCCTCTCCGCCTAAAGCTGCTCTTGCCGCGGTTGCCTCGAATGCCCAAGCCGGGCGCATATCGTGAAAAAGCGGAACGCGTGGATTGCGGGGCGGCTCGGTCGCGACTGTTTGAGACGAAACGGCTTCTTGGGGAGAATATTCAGCCGCGTTTGAATCAACGTACGTATCTGTCGAAACGGCAGGAGCTTCGGAACCGGGCGCTGGAATATCTGGAATAACGACAGGCGCGGTTGAGTCTTCGGCGGCCGCCGAATAGGGGTAAAACCATAACGAGGCCTGGCCAGTAATTCCCGCGAGCAAAATCAGCAATAGTTCAAGTCGTCGCAGCTGAGGCATCTGGGACATCCTGGGTTTCTGGGGCATCTGAATAGTTTCCTTCAGGATTGATTTTCTCAGTCTTTGCAACCATGGGCAAGTGCTGCTTTATTGACACGTCAGAAAAGGAAACAGTATGATCCCTTCGTGGCAAAACATCTGGACTTCAGCGCGGCATTGCGGAGCTTCATGGGATATCTCGAAGGGACGCAAAAAGCCGATCACACCATCAGCAATTATCGGCTGGATGTGCTCTCGTTTCAGAAATTCCTGGCTTCAGAGCTGCCCTCCGGTACTTCCATTCGCCTGGAAACCCTGAATACGGCCGACGTGAATCGATTTCATGCTCATCTGAGGGGACTCGGCTTAAAAACAAACACCCGCCGCCGCAAATTGCTGACGGTTCATCGATTTCTCGGTTTTCTCGCGCAACGAAACAAGCTCCCCCCTGAATTGGGTAAAAAAATTCCGACTCCTCATAAGATCGAACGGGTGCCTTTCGCGATTTCGTCGAACAGATTGATCGACGCGATCCGAAGCCTTCCTGACGGGACGATACTCGAATCGCGCAATCGGGTTCTGCTGTGGGTGATGGCCGAAACGGGCTGTCTCGTGAGCGAAGTCACGCGGCTTCGTTACGACGGGTGGAAGCTCCTGTCCTCGGATGTGGCGGAGTTACAGATCGAAGGAAAAGCGCGCCGTACGGTCAAAGTTTCGCCCGAGCTGTTTGCGGCTGTTCAGGAGCTTCGGGAAAAAAAAGACTCGCGTCCGGCTTCGACGCGACGAGCTGATGAGGATTCCTGGCTGTTTTTGGGGTTCAACAAATTCGGTTCGATGGGTAAGCCGATCACGGCGCGCGGTATCGAGTTGCTTGTTAAACAGCTCGGGCCCCGTCTCTGGCCTCGTCTTGGGAATGACGATTCCGAAGCGGATGATCAGGTGCTTACACCGCGAACATTCAGACATTCGGCCGTGATTCGCTGGTTTCAGGAGGGCTTGACGCGCGATGAAATCCAGTCCCGGCTCGGCTTGAAGACGCCTTACGCTTTTAAAAGTTATGAGCCGCTGCTCAAGGGACTGGCTTATCGATCAAATCCAGGACGGGCGCCACATCCACTTTTGAAATGAGTCACCCGGGATCTTGAGGGCGCTCAAAATCGGGAAGAAATAGATAAAAAGCGCGAAGGAAACCGCCAAAAACAACAAACGGGGCCAATGCTTTCGCAGAAACGGTCCTTCGGCCTGTTCACCGTAATGAAATACATACGCCAGAGCCAGGCCAAGCGTCATTCCTGCGGGGTAGTAATAATAGTAAAAAGAAATCTTTCGCGGGATCACGGCCCAGGGGAAATAAAACGCGGCGTAAAAGACGAAAACCAAGAACGCATCCCTCGCCCTGCATTCAAGCCATCCCCAAAGGCATGCCACGAGCGCAAGCAGACCGGTCCACATGATCAGCGGATTGCCGAGGAGAAGAACGCCTCTCACCCGGTTTTCCGGCCCGATTTCGCGGTCGAAGGCGTACCAGATCGGTCGTTTGAGAATTGCCCAGCCGCTCCAGTGGCTCATGTAGGGATGGTTTGTCACGACCCGGAGTTGTCCCTCGTACATTCGCACCTGCATCCTGATCAACTCTGGGATGATGTCGAGAAGCCCGTGTTTTGTGCCAGGAACGAAAAAAAGCGGCGTGAATGTGATGGCATAAACGATGAGCGGAAAGACGCCCAGCCAGAGGACCCATTGGTACCAGCGGATGCCCTGCCAGAGATCGGGATGGTACCAATCGTCGGACGACATATTTTTGAAAGAGGTTCCCCAGCTTTGGAACAGGCGAACGACGATCACGAGTCCGACGCAGACTGCCCAGGGAACGATCGCGGCCCACTTGCAGGCGGTTGCGAGTCCGAACATCAAGCCAGAAAAAATCAGGAACTTACTTGTTTGCTCCGGCCGCAAATCAGCGCGCCAGGCAGCCGAGAAGCCGGCAAGCCCCCATACGAGAAAGGCGAACATGAAGGTGTCGAGCATCCCGATCCGTGCTTGTACGTAAAGCAGCTGATTCGAAACCGTGATGAGAGCAATCCAGAGGGCCGTATTGTAGCTTCTGAATACGGCGAAGCCCCACAAGAACATTCCGACGAGCGTCAAGGAACCGAATATCGTGCTCATGAAGCGCCAGCCGATCGGGCGGTCGCCCCATACTGCGATCCCGGCGGCCATGATTTCTTTTCCGAGCGGAGGATGCTCCCAGTTCTGATTCTGTTTAAGTTCAAGAAATTGTTTGGCCGAGGGCACATAATGGAACTCGTCGAAATTATGGCCCCTCGGAAATTGGATATTGACGAGAAAAAGAATCTGGCTCAGGAAGTAGAGGACGAGTGACGTGATGAATAGTTTTCGGGTCAAACGCACTCAGTGAAACTAAGACTCAAGCGACTTTGGGTCAAGAAAAGAACATCAAGAGAAAATCATGAACGACAAGAACGCATCAGATAGTCATCAGCGCAGTGCTCCTGAAGTGGGCCGTAACGAACCGTGTCCGTGCGGAAGCGGGAAGAAATACAAACGGTGCTGCGGCGTGAGCGCCGCGCCCAAACTCCATGCGCCGAAAGAACCGGCCGCGACTCAGGGCGCCGGTCCCGGCTTTGATCCGAATCAGTTGGACCCGCAGATGATGATGCAGGTCTCTCAGGCGCTGCAGCGGCTTCCTAAAGGACAGATCCAACGCCTTCAGGCCATTATGCAAAAGGCGATGAGTGGAAAAGACGTTTCGAGGGAAGCCGCCGAATTCGAGAAGACTTTGCCTGTCGAATTTCAAGACATGCTTCGCGGCTTTCAGCTCCCTGGCCAGCTCCCTGGGATGCCGAGTGCGCCAGCTCCCGAGGAGCCGAGTGTGACGAACGCTCCCGAGGGCATGACCGCGGAGGATGCGCGTGCTTTGGTTGCCAAGGCCGCGGCTGAAGGGAAGATCAGCGAAGCCGAAGCCGAGGCGCTTCTCGGAGGGGCTGCCCCGGAGTCTTTGCCGGGGGGTCCTGGGGTTCAACGCGACGCATCCGAGAAAAAGGCCGGCTTTTCGAAATTATGGCGCAGCGTCATAGGGCAAAAAGGCTCGAAGTAAGAGTACTTAGCTGAGCTCGCTGGATCAGCTGGGCTCAGTCCAGGACCGCCAGCATTCTACTTGCCGCCTTTATTCCACGTTTCCTCTCAAGCACTCAGTGACCGGAGCCGATGAGAAACTTGAGATGGACCGTAATGCGCTATTTCAGAAGCTGAAAGTATTCAAAAGTGGCCGGATCGCGAAGGCTTTGGTGATCGTGCTTGCGTTCATCGGGCTCACCGCCGTGCTTCGTTCTCCCACATTGAGGATTCAAACGAAGCTGTTGGTTCATTCGGCACTCGGTTATCTGAGCATTGGCGAATTTTTCGACGTTTACTCCGAGGCCTGGAAGAGTGTTCAGGCCAAAGTCGATTCGCTACAGACCGCGGAAGAAGAGAAGCAGCGCCTGTTGCTCGACAATGCCCAGCTTCGGATGAAACTGGAATCCGCTCGCTTCGAATGCAAGGCGGAGAGAGCGCAGAAAGCCACCCGTGAGCTCGGGTTGAAATTGAACCGCGAAACGGGAAGCAGGGTCGGACGCACGCTTGCTGGAATCCGCTATTCTCCTCCGGACAACCTGACGCCGAATCAGCTCCTCATGCTCGGCGAATCCTACTTCAAGGCGCGCGATGACGAGAAGGCCGCCGTTATTTTCACGCTCCTGACGGGACTCGAGAACAACGACCTTTACAAGACTCCGAAAAATTTTCTTGTAACGGGTATTGCGTGGTATCGGCTCGACAACTTCGAACTTGCTGACTCGTATTTTGATAAAGTGCTCGCGCCCGACGAAACAGCGGATACGCTTCGCTTTCGGGCTCAGGCAAGATTGTGGAAGGCGCTCTCATCCGCCCGGGTCGGACGGAACACCAAAGCGCAGTACTGGCTTCGTGAGCTGGTGGATCATCACCCCCATTCCATGGAAGCAAAATGGGTAAATTCTTCGCAGGAGGTGGAGCGTGCCACGGCCTCTGAAGATTAATATCACTTTGTTCCTGCTGCTTTCGGCGCTGAGTGGCCCGTCTTGGGCTTCGAACGCGACGCCGGCGCGTCCGCGTCCAGGACCGGCTCCGTGCGCGGTGCTCGAGGATTTCATGGGCCGGATCGAGATTCTCGATGAATCACGATCGCGAATGATTCAACCGACGCTCCACGCCGGAGTGAGTTGCGGTTCGTGGCTCAGTATCGAGGACGGGTGGGCCAGGCTCAAACATCGTGACGGTCATCGTTTTCACATCGGCCCGCAAAGTTTCGTGCAACTCCCGGAAAACAACGCGGACGGCAAGTTCGCTGGAGATCATCTGGTGCTGTTTCGGGGGCAGATCTACGCTGATTCAGGAATCGGGGCGAATGAACTCCGGGTGATCACCGCGAACGCCAGAAGCCGGATCCAGCAAGGGGCCGCGGTAGTCTTGTTCAACGAGAAAGAGGAAGAAAGCCAGGTCATCGCGCTCGAAAACTCGGCCAGCCTGGAAAACCGATTTTCTCCGACGAAGAAAATGATCGTGAAAGCAGGGGAGTCGAGCACGCTCAATTTCAAGCTGCTCCGGGTGGTGCCATCGGGTGCCAGGGCGGTTTCGGTTTCCCATCTTCGCCCGGTCCTTTCGGATCTTCGTGTCAGCGGGCGGGATCAGGAGTACGCCATTCGCAATGCGCACCGGCGGTTGAACCGTAAGTTCGCGTCGGTGTTCGGTGAAGACTCAGGTGAGGACAAGAAGCAATCTTCGGCAAAGAAAGGCACGACGAGCTATCTTCGCCATCGGTCGACGAAGATGGATTCGCGGCTCAAAAAGCATTGGGTCAGCCGCATGACAGCGGGTGAGCCTGCCGGGGAAGAGATCCTGTTCAATAACAAGGGCAAACGACGCGGCCCGGCTGGCAGGATCGAGATTGAGAAGTATTCCCATGCGCAACGGGGAACTGCGAAGAACAATGACGAGATTGAAAGACAGCGGCTTATTCAAGAGCTGACGCCCGCACAGGTACGCGCGGGTGCAACGGGCGAAGCTTCGGAGAGCAATTGATTCGAGTTGCCCGGTTTGGTCAGGGAGGGAGACATGAAATCAATCATCAAGACGGGTATCGCCTGCTCGCTATTTGCCGGGATCGTGCTTTTGCCGAATCTCGCGGCCGCCGGCCCGATCGAAGTTTCACTCGGGTTTTCGTTCAGTCAGACCCATTACTCCGAAGAGAGCTTCACCTGGACCCGTAAATGGGGCGCGTCGCTCGGCTATTATCTCACTGAACTGACGGAAATCGAGATCGCCTTTCAAGAAGTCGTCGATCGTAATAGGATCGTGGGTTACGAGGATACAACGTTTAATGACAAGATCTATTCCGCCAATTGGATTCAGTCTCTCACGAAGACGTTTCCCATTCAGCCTTATGTCAAGGCTGGGCTGGGACAGCTCAACCGAGATGCGACTGGCACCTATTATTTCGGTTCGGCGCCTCCGTCACGGGTGGATTCGGTCACGGGCATTATCGGGGCCGGACTTAAGATCTATGTCACGCGAAATTTCGGGATCAGAGCCGAGGCGACCGCGTATCTCACCGGCGGAAGTATCAGAACCTGGAAAGACAATACGTCCACCACGATCGGGGTTTCAGGCTATTTCTAAGCATCGGGCGTCTCTCGCTTTCCTTTGCTTCACCATTTTTATCAGCCCAGTTCTCAGCGGCTGCGGAACGGTTCGCTACCTTTTTCAGGCGGGCAAGGGCCAGATGTCGATTCTTCAACACGCAAAGCCGCTTACCGAGGTGTTGCGCGATGAACGGACCAATCCGCGAATTCGCAAGCTGCTTGCGGAAATTCCGGCAGTAAAAGCTTTTGGCGAACGGCACGGGCTCAAGCCGACGACGAATTATACGGAATATGTGAAGCTCGACCGTCCCGCGGCGGTCTGGGTCGTCAGCGCTTCAGAGCGGCTTCGCTTCAAGTCGAAGGAATGGAGTTTTCCTTTCATCGGACATGTCCCGTATCTCGGCTGGTTTGATCTGAAGAGCGCCCAGGACTTCGCGCGTGAGCTCGAGGGCGAGGGTTTGGACGTCGACCTTCGCGGCGCGGGGGCGTATTCAACGCTGGGTTGGTTTCGTGATCCCGTCCTTTCAAGCATGATCGCTCATGGCGAGGAGGCGCGGGGTGAACTCGTGAACGTGGTGCTCCATGAGTCCGTTCACGCGACCTTTTATATCGCCGGTCAGGCGTATTTCAACGAGAGCCTGGCGAGTTTTGTGGCTGATCGGCTGACGGACAGCTACTTCAACGTGCCCGATGCTGCTGATCTCGGGAAAGAAGCTGATTTCCTGGTTTATCGAAAAGCGCGGGAACAGAGTGAACTCGCCGAAAAGAAGTTTCGCGACACCTACCTTCGCTTGAAGGAGCTTTATGATTCCGCGAAATCCGATCAGGAAAAGTTCACGGGAAAAGCGGGAATTCTCAAGGGGCTGCGCGAGGAGCTTCAACTGAAGCGGGATGTGAACAACGCGACTTTGATCCAGTTCGAGGCTTACAACACAGACCTCGCTGATTTTGAAGCGGTTTACCGGGCATGCGGAGCGGATTGGCAACGTTTCTGGGGCGCTCTTCGGACGATCAGCGAGAAGAATTTTTCTGAGTCACAGCAGTCGGACGTGGCGAAAATCCTCGCTCCGCTCAAGGTGAGCTGCGGTTCGGCAGCCCAGCTTTAAAACCCGCCCGTTCCGTTCACCTGAATCTCGATCGTGCCGGTCGCGATGTGCGCGCCGGTGAAGCCGTTCATCCGGGCGTCGTAATTCAAAGCCAGTTTATAGGGCCAGAGGCCGATACAGCTGTTGGGCCAATAGGCCATCGGATTCCACATGCAGTGACTGAAGCGGGCGTCGGTCATGACGTTATCGATCTTTATGTCCACGCTTTCGTGTCCGGAACCCAGGCGATCTGAAAAGGAGATCACGGTACTGTTCGGGGCGGTCGGGCAATTCGGGTGAAAGTCTCCGACCGATAGAACCGGGGTCGTCACGACCTTTCCGATCGCGGTGACCCGATAAGTGGCGCAGCCGTAAGTCGCCGGAAAGTTCGTCGGCGTGAGCGTCCCGCCCGAAGGGCCTGCCGTGATGCGAACGACAAGGATGTTGTCGGTAGCAGGAGCGGTCAGGGTGACTTTTGAATCGGCTTGGGTTTCGAGATGGCCCACGATCTGAAAACTCGTCGCGATGGGGGGGGCGGAAGCCGTGGCAACGGGACTCGGAGTTGGGGTGGGGGTTGCGGTATCCGTAGGGTCCATGTCTGCTTCGTAGGGGATCATGCCGGGGTCCTGCACGCTGGATAAGTCCCGATAAGATTGGCTCCCGCATGCCGATAAAAATCCCGTAACAGCAAGTAGGGCCAAAAGCCGGCAGCTTTTTCTTCGGGTACTCATAACGATCTCCTCTCAACACAACCGCACTCCGACGGTTTTCTCTCAAGGCT
>Ga0208958_1001191_pt1 | contig 27250 bp, 20 predicted proteins | sample RifOxyB1_FD_184032 | JGI IMG/M metagenome (GOLD analysis project Ga0208958, IMG submission 184032) | Soil microbial communities from Rifle, Colorado - Rifle Oxygen_injection B1 (SPAdes) | ecosystem: Environmental > Terrestrial > Deep subsurface > Rock core/Sediment | place: Rifle, Colorado...
AAGTCACTCAGCGTGGACAATATCTTCGTCTTCCTCATGATCTTCTCTTATTTTCGCATTCCCGCGATTCACCAACACAAGATCCTTTTTTGGGGAATCCTGGGCGCGCTCCTCATGCGCGCTATCTTCATCTTCGCTGGAATTGCCTTGATTGAGAAGTTTCATTGGATCATCTATGTTTTTGGTTCGTTTCTCATCCTGACCGGCCTCAAGATGGCCTTCAAGCATGAGGCGGAATTTCGACCCAAAGGCAACTTTGTTCTCCGCCTGATCACTCAATGGGTTCCCATCGGCGGGGATTGCAAGAGCGGCCGTTTTTTCACCTTCGAGAATGGCAAACGCGTAGCAACCCCTCTTTTGGTCGCGCTCTTATTCATAGAGGTTTCAGACCTTATCTTCGCGGTTGATTCAATCCCAGCGATTCTGGCCATCACCTCGGACCCATTCATCGTCTATACTTCAAATGTATTTGCCATCTTAGGACTGAGGTCCCTGTATTTCGCGGTCGCCCGATTCGCGGAGCTTTTCGAGTATCTCCATTACGGTCTGGGTGCGATTCTCATTTTCGTTGGTACCAAGATGGTCCTGGTGGATACCTATAAGGTCCCGACTCCGCTAGCGCTTGGGATCATTGCGGGAATTCTCGGCATCTCGGTCGTGCTATCCATTTGGAAGAAGAGGAGGGAGCGCCCCACATGATGAAGTGGAGTGATCGCCAATAAGCATGAATTCGCGATCGGCGCGGAAATCGATCGGCCTCCAGAAACAGTTTGACACGAAGCACCCCGCGGCATTAGAAGCGCGATACACCAACGCACTCGCATGAGGTTCGGCCTCATCAGAGTTTTGGCCCTCGGGCCTGGTGGCGATCCAAAAACGTCCCTGTGGAACAGGGTTTAGTTTGGTGAGGCTCTCATGAAACCCGTCTTGTTGTTTCCTTTGACAATCATAACCGTGCTTATTTTCTGTCTTTTCACGTCCCCCGCGCACAGTGAGGGCGGACTGGTCGGTAGCGGTGATTCCATCGTTCAACTGCCCTCGGGCGCCACCGTTCCGGCGGATCTTTTCTATCGCAGGGTCAACCCTGGAACCCCGGATTCCTATCGCCCGATCGATCTGAAATCCATTCCAGGGCTCCTCGACGAGATCACGCAACTGAATGAAATAACGCGCTTCCGGGCCGGTTATGAGTCGGTCTCGCCTGAATTGTTCGAGCACTTCTACACGGACCGCCTCAGTTCGGAAGAACCCCTGCCGGTCATTCCGGGGCTTGAAAGCCGGGCCGCGAGTTTCACTTACTCCTTTTCCGAGCCGGAAAAAGAAACGGGGTATTTTAAAACACGCCGGGTAATTGAGCTGAAGCCCGAGTATTTCGAAAAACTGAGTGTCAGAAACCAGGCGCTTCTTCTTTTTCACGAATACATTCACCACAGGACGTCGCTCGGACACGATCTGATCGCACCGCTTGTCGCCGGTCTGGGAACCGTGATGGAGCTTCGGGACCGTCAGCTTGCCGGGGATCGATCGGATTTGACGGACAAGGAGTACGAAATTCTGCTGAACCTCCATGGGGCGCTCATGGCTCTTCGTTCAGAGCCTCGGAATGGCATTACCATTGCCCGGAGAGGGGGAGGGATCGTCTACGAGCGTTATTCCAGCGGAAAGGCGACGAACCTCGCGAAGCTGTTCGGAACCCGGAACTTTGTCGGGGTTACCAGCTGGGTCGAGATTTCATTTTTTCCAACAATTCCGGTCGATAATACTTTTATCGATTCAAGTATTCTTTTCGACAGCGAAGGCGGCTGCGAGCACAATATGTTCATCAACCTTCGCTTTATCGAGCTCGATTCAAAAACGCGTTATCTTAGCAACGTCCACTGTTCGGGCGGTAAAAACAACCACGTCAAGGACCTGCAACTCAACGGCGCCTATCTAAAATTGCTGGGAAACGGCAACCAGCTTGAAAATATCCGAATCATGGGTAGACGATATCCCGCGATTTTGATCGAAGGGAATTTCAATCGCGTTGAGAACTCCACAATGGAGACACTGACCCTGCGAACCGATCGGTCGACCCTAACCCACTGTTCCCTAGGGGAAGCGACGATCGAAGGTTTCTCCGGGGCACGCTTCGATACCGTCTTTGGAAATTTCACGCTTTCCGGCTCAGGGGCGCAGGTCTTGAGGAACTCGGACTTGAACGGAAAGATCCGCTTCGCCGATCGCTCGCCCAGCGTCACGATCACAGGCCTGAAGATGAAATCGCATTTTGACCATACGTTCTGGATTATTCCGCAGGAGAGTGAAATCAATTTTGACCCCTCCCGGTATTACTACTTGGACAAGCTTTACCCGAGCGACTCCATGCGACGTCGCTTCTCCGAGAAGTCGTACTGTTTGAAAACCCGCGCCCAATTTGAAAAGCGCTTTGGCGATTACACGCAGCCGGTGACGTACGATGAGTGAGCTGGCTCCCTCTGTCTATCACTACACCGACCTCGCCGAGTGTCTGTGCGGGTTGAAGAACTTTCGCGCGCGCAAAAACCGAGCCGAAGCGGCCTTCACAGCGCTTGCGGAGAAACTCGGCGCCGGCTCTCGAACTGAGGTCAAAAAGATCTTCAAGGGTGGAGTTCCGGTTCCGAAGGCCACCCTTGTCAGGATTGCTGAAGTATTCGAACTCGGGCCTGACGAAAGCGACTATTTGGAACTGCTGCGAAGATTCCAACTCAGTCAGGAACCGAATACGGCGATGGCCTTGTTCAAAAAAATCCAGGAAATGAGGTCACGGCACCTGCATATCACGCACTCCCATGTCCTCTCGGAAACGCAACTCGAGGTTCTCGAGTCTTGGTATACGCTTCCGCTCCTGTTTTACCTCGATCTCAAGGATCATTCTCATGACCCGGATGTGATTTCCCGCCACTTTGGCGGAAAAATCTCGCCCGATCAGGTGACCACGTCTTTTCGAAAACTCGAACGGGTGAATTTGGTCCGGCGATATGAAGACGGCCGTTGGGTCAAGACCGAGCACAGCGTGGCGATCTTGGATCATCTACCGCGCCCGATGGTCAAGCGGTTTCACCAGATGATGATCGAACGTTCACTGGAATCGGTCCAGGGGCTGCCGCCGGAGCGCAGGCACTTAATGGGTTTGAGCATTGCTGTGAAAAAGGACCAACTCGAACTCCTGAAGAAGAGGATTTCGGATTTCATGGTCTGCCTGGATCAGGAATTCTCGTCTTCCGAGGCCGATCAGCTTTACCAGCTCAATCTTCAGCTTTTCAATCTGGCGCGAGTGACTCAGGATTGAGGAGTCCTGCTCATAGTCACCAAGTTCGGGAAAACGCGGGCGGAATCCCCGATCGCCTGCTCAAGGTTTGAACAGATGGTGAACAAAATGTGAGCGTGTGTCTCGTTGAACACATGTCCGTTAATGCCTGTGCCAACAATGATTTCAAGAAGTTCCAAGCGCACTTACCGCGGCAAGATGTTTGCACTACTGCTCGTCGCATGAGGAGTAAGGTATGAGGCGAATTGGATGGTTTGTGACTATTACTGCGCTAATAACAGCTTTTTCGGCAAGTGCACTGGGTGACGACAAACCCCTTCTCTTGAAAAGCAATCTCGGGGCTGGCGTTGCGGTTGGAAGCGTGAAGAGTCCTAACGAGAGCATCACTACGTTTGGCGGCCAGGCCGCTGTCGATTTAAGATCAAGCACGGCAAATCGAGGCGAACCACCGGTCGGAACGATCCTGAAAGCTTCCATCGGCGGAGCTGCTACTTCGGAACTGGACGAGCAAGGCATGCCGGAGAACGTTCCGGTCGGAGAACTCGATCTGACGATCCCCTGGACCAGGGGCCGCGATGAATCCGGAACAGCGTTCGCGACAAATCATACGGTTCGCGGCACTCCTTCCTTGGCTCGCATCGGCGTCGTGGGCGTAGGGGCACAGGCGATCAACAAGAAACAGTCGGCTCGCGGTGAGCTGTATGTCATTCCCTATAACTTTGAGGCTGATTTGAGACGTGACCTGAACGGTATGTCGTCCGGAGTCAAAGTACTCGGCGAAGCTACGATCAAGAACATTGTTTCGATCGAAGCCGCCATCGAAGCGGGACTGATTTCTGGGATGGGCAGAAACGCAAAAACGAATTCAACACCCAACTGCACGACTACGACGAACTGCTGCGGAGGGACCCAGGTCAGCTGTGGAAATCCAACTGTCGTTGAAATCAGAAGCGCCGCTCAACAGAAAGGGATGGGGAATTACGTGAGTGCTCGAACCGGGATGAAGCTCGGAGTCGGAAAGCACGCCTACATTAAAGCCGAGGCGATCTATGATCAAACCGGCTACAAAGTAGTCGACCTGAAATCCACCGGACCACAACCGGAATCACGGGTCAAAGATAGCGCGGTGACCGGGCTGATTTCCGCCGGGATTTCTTGGTAAAACATCTGATTTAAAAAATCTAATAAACTTTTGGGAGTACTATGAAAATACGTATTGTGTCCCTAATTGTACTGAGCACATCGGCAATCTCAACAACTGCGTTCGCCGATGACAAGCCCCTCCTGCTCCGGAGCTCGTTAAGCGGAGGTGTGCTCTATCACAGCTCGACTGAGGCCAAAGGCGCCGACGCCAAAGAAGGGGCCGGTGGACAAGTTCAGCTCGATCTGCGCAAATCGGGCAACAATTACGATGGCCCAAGAGTGGGAACAGTTTTGAAAGCTTCCATTGGAGGCGTGAACACAGGCGATCTAGCTGAAGATGGTACGGCAGAAGGAATACCCGTCGGAGAAATTGATCTCATTCTACCATGGAAATCAAGAAGCGACACTCATGGATTATCTTTCGCGACAAATCATGGCCTGCGGTCCACCCCCTCTCGCGCAAGATACACCCCGATTGCATTCGGCGCCCAAGGGCTCAACGAGAAGCAAACCGCACGCGGTGAGATCTTCGTGGTTCCGTTTAATGTTGAAAGCAACCACCGCCAAAATCTCAACGGCATCTCGGCAGGGTTGAAGGTTCTTGGAGAGAAGACAATCGCGAACATCATCGCGGTCGATGCGGCAGTAGAGGGCGGTATCATTTCGGGCATGAAGCGCTCTGAACGGACAACGACTAACCGGAATTGCACGACCGATTCTTGTGGACGCCTGATTTGCGGTGAGGACGTCATTCTGCAAACTCGCTCGGCTGCGCAACAAGAAGGCCTCGGAAACTACGTTTCCGCGCGGACAGGGTTGAAGGCCGCCCTCGGCAAGAAAGCCTTCGTCAAAGCTGAAGCGATTTATGATCGCAGTATTTACACAGTCAAAGATTTGAAGCCGACGGGTACTGTGAAAACGGATGTAAATCAATCCGGGGTAACCGGGCTCATTTCTGCCGGCATATCCTGGTAACAGCGACTCGGCGCTTCCGCGGGCGACCCGATACCTAGCCGCTATTCCCCGCGATAAAGATATTCGAGATCCTTCGGCGTAAGCATCCTCGCCAATTTTAGCGAACCCACGGTTTTCCGGAGTTGTTCGAGGGTAATGGGTCCCACGGTCAAGAAGTCCGTCCTGGGATGTGCAAGCGCGTACGCGTTGATCATCTGGTCGATTGTGTAAGTGGTGCCGTGCTTCGCATTGAACTTGTCCGTGAATTTCACGACCCTTTTCCACCTCGCTTCATTCGCTTTCGTGAAAATGGCGTGGAAAACGTTCCGCCAGTAAGCATCGCCTTCGTCGTATTCCTTTTTCGCGGCGTTCTTCGCGTTTTCCCAACGTGGCTCTGGCTTATCCAGAATACTGAAGCCGCCCAGCGGAGAATAAGGCGAGAGCTTGATTCCTTTCTGGAAATTCGGGTCCATCATTTCCTGATGAGTCACTTGGATGCCGCCCGCGTGAATACTCCTTGAGCTCATCTCGAAGAGCGAAAAGTAGGGACTGTTGAAAGCTGGTTTCGTCAGTGCTGGATTCTTTTCCGCCAGGTCGATGGATTCATTCACGCGATCTGTTTTCCAATTTGACCAACCCAGCATCCAGTACTTGCCTGAGATTTCGGGAGCACTGAGGGCTTCCATGAGATTTCGGACCGGAGTTTGTTCGCGTTCGAGCGGTTGAAAGCCCACGAAATCCCCGTCGTCCCGATGCATGAGATAAATCGTGATATCTTCGTTGAGCTGCGAAGAGGAATTCGTGATCTCTTCGAGAACCCGCTGCTTGATCTGCTCGACGTTACCGTAGAGGCGGCTTGCGTAAGTCCCTGGGGGCACATTGTTCAGACTGCCCAAGCGTTGCAGTTCTTCCTGCAGACGCCCGGAGTGCGTGCCCGGTGCAAGGTGCTTTGCGTAGTACAAATCGAAAGGGAAACCGCCTTTCGAGAGCGCGTAAAGCTTTCTATCCGGATTCAGATCCGCGCTCGCGTAGAAGTCGTTTTTGAGGACCAGATCCCGCCTGCTCGCGCGCCAGCGCCCCAGTCTGTTCTCAACCGAACCGACGTAGATCGGGGCGGTGTCGAAGAGGTTGATGCCCAACCGTGCCGACTCGTCGAGAATTTTGTAAACTTCCTCATCGTTTTTTTCAGGCTCACCGTCGTAGGTCCAGCCTGATTGCTTAAGGTGGTCGGTGCCCATGATGAGGCGAGAGAACTTCTTACAGGAGTTTTCGCGATTGCAAACCTCCACGTATTCCATCGCGTGGAGGGTGGAGCTTGCGAAAGTGCTCAGGGCAAATGCGCTGAAGAGTAATGAAATTGACCGCCTATTCATGACGCGCTGCATATAATAGTCGGCTGTTGTCGTCTATTTCAAAGTCGCACATTACAAGTCTTGGAATTAATTAATCTTTTAGCCCGGCTAGCTATTCTTCCCCCACATCGCTCTTAAGCGCCTGAAGATATCGTTTATATCCAAAAATGCGATTGCGCTTACCGCCTGTGGTTTGTGGGTTTGTTGGTTGATGGGCAAGGCAAAGTGGATGCGCCTGCGCCGCCTGCTTAGGGCGCCTGCCCTCGCGCTTAGTACGTCTGTTTGACGGGCACCCTGAAGAGCCCGTTGCTTTCCGGCATTGAACTGCCCGATAATCAAGCCGATGAACTTACCGCAACGACTCTTTCAAAAAGTTCCGCCAGAGAAGGCCGCACGACTTGTAAAGAGCTACACTTTGGCTCTGTTGTATTTAACTGCGTTGTTCAAGTTCCTCAAAAGCGCGTGGAATTCATTCGTATCCCGCTACCGTCAAAAGAGATCCGCCTCGCCCTGCGGGTTGGTTGAGCATAAACAAAGGCCGCATGTTTGTCCTTGGTGGCTGGGCTATCTCCTGATCAGCCCGATTCGGAGGTGGTTTCAGAAGCCGGAGAAGATTCTCGAGCCCCACCTGAACAAGGGAATGACGGTTCTTGATCTCGGCTGCGGGATGGGCTTTTTTACTTTGGAGATGGCCCGCATCGTCGGGCCCGGCGGGAAAGTGGTTGCCGTTGATCTGCAGCCGAAAATGCTTTCGGGATTAAAACGGCGCGCCGCCAAGGCCGGGTTGCTGGAGAGAATTGATCTCGTGCAGACGTCCGAAAACTCTCTCGCGCTCTCGAAATATGCGGGACAAATTGATTTCGTGCTCGCCATGGCCATGGTCCACGAAGTCCCGTCAGCGAAACACCTTTTCGAGGAGCTTCACGCGGCACTGAAACCGGCCGCGAGGGTTCTCGTGGCCGAGCCGGCGGGTCACGTGAAAGAGACTGAATTCGGGGCCTCCGTTCTTGCTGCCGAGGAGGCTGGCTTTCAAGTCGTTCATCGGCCAGGGGTTGCCAGGTCGCGCTCGGTTTTGCTCGAAAAAATTCAGGTCGTTTAACGAAAATCGCCTCGGCTTCCACCCCGAAGAATGTTTCAATCATAGGGTAACCCCCAATCACAGAGGAAAACCATGCCGATTCTCGGAGCCGTAATCGGGGCTTTTTTTGCGATCAAGAGCTTTGGTCTCATATATTTTCCCCTTGGCGCGGTCATTGGATTTTTGGTCGGCGTCACCGTTCGTTTGCACGTCAGAATGAAGGATAACGAGACGACTTTCTTATTGGAATTGATGAAGCTTCAAAACCGGGTCGCTGACCTGGAACGCCAGATGAAATTCTTCGCAGGTAAGGAAGCCGTGGTTCCAGACCCGCTGAAAAAGTCAGAGCCGATTCCTGAGCGGGCTTCGGAAACTGTTTCGGAGCAGGTTCCGGAGCAGGTCTCGGAGAGCCCTCCAGAGGAGATTCATGCTTCTGTATCAGAGCCAAACCTAATCGTTCAATATTTCACGACCGGGAATACCATCGCGAAAATCGGGGCTGTTCTTCTCTTTTTCGGCGTCGCTTTTCTTTTGAAATACGTAAGCGATCAAGGCCACTTCCCGATCGAAATGCGTCTCCTGGCGACCGCCTTCGGTGCCGCAATTTTGTTCGCCCTCGGCTGGAAACTCCGTTACCGCAAAGGTCCGTTCGGGCTTGTGTTACAGGGCTGTGGAGTGGGGATATTCTATCTGACGGTTTTCGCGGCGTACCGTCTTTATGACCTCCTGCCGGAACCGCTGGCTTTCGCGTTCCTTGTTTCAGCGGTCGTGCTTTCCTCCGTTCTCGCGGTCCTGCAGGACTCCCGCGTGCTCGCGGTTTTTGGCGTGACTGGAGGGTTTCTCGCGCCTGTTCTCGCATCGACCGGCAGCGGCAGCCACGTCATGCTGTTCGGTTACTACGCTATTTTGAATTCAGGCATTCTCGCAATGGCGTGGTTCCGGTCATGGCGGGATCTGAATCTGGTCGGTTTTGCTTTCACCTTCGTGATCGCCTCGTTTTGGGGGAATAAATATTACGTACCGGAATTTTTTGGTTCCACGGAACCTTTCCTGATCTTTTTCTTCCTGCTCTATTTTGCCGTGGCCCTGCTCTTCGCTGGCCGAAAACGAAATCCGGAGGCGTTGGCGGTCGACAGCGCGCTGGTATTCGGTGTACCGATCGCGGCTTTCGTTCTCCAGAGCGGACTCGTCAAAGATACCCCTTACGGATTGGCCTGGAGCGCTGTTGCGCTGGCCGCGTTCTATTTGGTCGCGGCACGTGTTCTTTTCAACCGAAGGGGAGAATCGCTGAGACTCCTCGTCGAAGCCTTTTTCTCGATCGGGGTCTGCTTTTTGACCTTGGCCGTCCCATTCGCATTGGACGGGAAATGGACCGCCGCTGTCTGGGCGCTTGAAGGCGCGGCGCTCCTGTGGAGCGGCGTCCGGCAGAACCGGGTTCTGGCGCGTTGGGGCGGAATGGCTTTGCAGCTGCTGGCCGGATTGGCGTTCTTTTTCGCGGAAAACCGGCCGCCGATGCTCTTTCCGGTTCTGAACGCGTTTTACATGGGGACGTTCGTGCTTTCTCTGTCTCATTTTCTTGTTGGATTCTTTCTACACCGTGCGGACTCCGCCCGGTTAAAGGCTTGGGAGAAGGACATCATTCCCCTCTTCATCGTGATCGGAACGGGATGGTGTTTTGGAGGGGCGGCGGTCGAGCTCAGGCAGGCTGTTTCGAGCGGTGCTGTCGTGATCCATGGCTACGTTTTGTTTCTTGGCGCGTCTCTGTCCCTCTTTCGTTATTTATCCCGAAAACTGGATTGGGAAATGCTTGGCGAAGTCCGCCGGATCATGATTCCGGTTCTGACTGTGATGATGATCGCGCTTTTTCTAAAGAAGTCGCACCCCGCGGCGAATATCGGAGCTCTTGCCTGGCCGGTCGCGTTTTTGAGTCACTATCTGGGACTTCGCGACCGAGAGATCCGCTTGGGCAAGCAGTTTTCCGGAATTGAGCATTACGCGGGTTTTTGGCTTCTGACTCTTCTGGCGACTTGGGAAGCGCACTCTCTTGGAACTCGGTACTTGGAGGGAGCGAGGGTCTGGGCTGACGTCACTTTGGGTATGGTCCCGGCGCTTTTCGCGTTTATTGTCATCCGGTGGAAGGAGACCGGACCCTGGCCCGTCGGGCCGAACCGCGGGTCGTACCTTGGAGTGGCGGCCATTCCTCTCCTGGTTTGGGCCATGGGGTGGATGATGTACCTGAATTTCACGAACCCCGGGTATACAGGTTTCATCACCTATCTGCCGATTTTGAATCCGATCGACCTGACGCAACTCGTGCTTCTTCTTGTTCTCGGGTTTTGGGGGCTCTGGTACCGCGAGACGAAGAAAGCGCTGTCCACATTTGCCGTATTTGTCGGGCTTTCCGCTTTTGTGTGGGTCACCGCGGTCTTGACCCGCACGCTTCATCACTGGGCGGACCTGCCTTGGGATTTTCAAACGCTCTTTGAATCGAATCTCGTACAGACTTCGCTTTCAATTTTCTGGAGCAGCATTGCGCTCGGACTCATGATTCTGGCTACCGGACGCAAGTGGCGGATACTTTGGATCACCGGAGCCGCTCTTCTTGGAATCGTCGTTCTGAAATTGTTTTTGATCGACCTGTCCGGAAGGGGAACTCTGGAACGAGTGATCTCGTTTATTGGGACGGGGCTGCTGCTGCTCGTTATCGGATATTTCGCCCCGATTCCGCCTTCCGATTCCATCGAAAAAAAGCAGCTCATCGCTGAGGGTCAATGAAAATGAAAGTCTTTCTGATTTGCGTGATTTCAATCGTTACGATCAATGCCCGCTCTTCGTTTGCCGCTCCGGCGTCGAGGAGTCTTACACCGGACGATTTCGCTTATGCGATCGAGATCGAAACGCCACCGCCCGGACCGGTTTATCAAGTGAACCTTTCGGATGACGTCTACGGAGTCGTAAAAAAGGATTTTCGGGACATCCGGGTATTTAACGGTAACGGAGAAGTGGTACCGTTCACGCTGCAATACCAGGCATACGAAGACCGGCAGTCCTCGGTCTCCCGCCCCGTTGTGCTCTTCCCGATCGAGGGGGCTCCGGAACAAGCAGGTGCGCAGAGCGCGGTGGAGGTGGCCCAGGACGCCAATGGCAAGCTTGTGCAGGTCCGTTTCTCGGGGCAACGCGAGGGCACGCGCAGAGAGGTTTCGGCTTATCTGCTCGACCTCAGAACCGAAGATCAAACTCTGACAAGTCTTCAAATCCAGTGGTCTCCGGCTGATCGTAATCGGGTGCTCTCGGTCACGGTCGAAGCCAGCGATGACTTGAAATCCTGGAGGACGGTTTCGAGCGGAGCCGTGCTCGCGAAACTGGCGTTTCAGGGCGAAACACTGGAGCAGAAAAAGATCGAATTCCCCGGAGTGCGGAGCAAATACTTGAAATTAGCCGCGGAGGGCGGCATCCCGTTCGGTCTCGAGTCGGTGTCGGGGGAGTTTGTTTCGCAACAGAGATTGGATTCCGTGAAGCGGCCGGTGAAGATCCCCGGGCGAATCAGGCTGCCCGAAGAGGGCGCCGCCGGGGGCCGGACCATGTCCGAAAATGAATTTGTATACGATGCGAATTCGGTGGCCCCCATGGATTCCGTCAAGGTTCTCCTGCCGGAGCCGAACATGTTTATTCGGTTTCATCTCGCGTCGAGCGGCTCCGAAAACGGTCCGTGGGTCGATCGAACTTCGGGGACCGCGTACCAGCTGACCCTGGATGGCAAGGAATTGGCTTCCGCGGCGATTCCACTCAATCAGCCGATTCCGGACCGGTACTGGCTTCTGAAGGTGGAGGGCAAGGGGATCAATCTCCGGGATCGAATTCTTCAGCTGGAATTGGGTTATGTTCCGCATCAGCTCCTTTTCCTGGTGCGCGGAAGTGCTCCGTTTCGGCTGGTTTATGGTAGCGCGATCGCCGAAGGCCTGGATTTCGGTTTCGGAGCGCTTCTGGAAAGTCTGAGAGTGGCCCGGAGCGGTCAGGCTGTTGTTCCCCAAGCCAGTCAGCTGGTCGGAGAGCGAAAGGAACTCGGGGGGCCGGCGCGGCTCAAGGCGCCGCCCGAAGAAAAACCCGTTCCCTGGAAGCAGTTCGGCTTGTGGGGCGTCTTGGGACTCTTTGTGCTGCTCAGTGCCGGCATGGCTTGGCGCCTTTTCCGTGATCTCTCGGCCAAAAGCTCCTAAACGGAAAGCCCCGCTGCATAGCCCGAAGCCCAGGCCCAGTGGAGATTGTAACCGCCGAGCCAGCCGGTCACGTCGACGACTTCCCCGATGAAAAAGAGGCCAGGAACTTTTTTGCATTCCATGGTCTTCGACGAGAGTTCATCCGTGTCGACGCCTCCCCGGGTCACTTCTGCTTTGTCGTAGCCCACCGTTCCCGTGGGGGTGATCTCCCAGCCGTGAAGTCTTCGACAAAAGTTCTCCAAGATTTTTTCCGACACCTGGGGCAGCGGAACCGGTGACGAAAAATCTGTTTGCGACAGGCGCTCGGCCAAACGGGTGGGCAGAAGCTCGGCGAGGAGGTTCTTCACGGTTCCGCGGTTTCCTGCTGCCTTTTTTCGGATGAACCATTCAAAAATATTGTGCTCGGGCAGAAAATCGATGAAGAGAGAGTCCCCGGGGCGCCAGTAGAGCGAAGCCTGGAGCGCGGCGGGGCCGCTCAAGCCCTGATGCGTGAAGAGAAGTGCTTCGCGGAAGGATACCCCCCGGCAGGTCACCCCGCACTCGAGCGAAATGCCGGTGAGTTCCCGGAAGCCCGCAGTCGCTGGATTGAGCGTGAAGCCGTCCAGGGCGGGTGCGAGTTCGACAATTCTCAGCCCGAACTGTCTCGCGATTTCATAACCGAATCCCGTGGCGCCGATCTTAGGGATCGACAAACCACCCGTCGCGACACAGAGCGATTCAGAGCTGAATTCTCCTTTGTTCGTTGTGAGATGAAAGCTTGCCGGGGTCCCTGACGAGTGCTCGATCTTTTCGACCCTGCAGGAAAGCTCAAAACGTGCGCCAGCCTGATCGCATTCCTGTTTGAGCATTGCGACAATGTCCTGTGCCGAGTTTTTACAGAACAGTTGGCCTTTGCTTTTATCGATATAAGGAATGCCGTGCTTCTTGAGCAGGTCCAGAAAATTTTCAGCCGGAAAGCGCGAGAGCGCTGACTTGCAAAAATGGGGATTGTTTGAAAGATACTGAGCGGCACTCGCTCCCGAGTTGGTGAAATTGCAGCGGCCCCCGCCCGAGATTCTGATCTTGTTCCCGACCTGTGCCGCATGATCGAGCAACAAAATGCTTCGCCCTCGCGCGCCGGCGTGGATGGCGCACATCATTCCGGAGGCACCGGCACCAATGATGATGACGTCGTGGTGGTTCATGTGTTCCAGTTCCCGACTCGCCGCGCGATAACGGGAGCATTTCTCCTGTCTGCTTTGGGGCAATCAATATTGTCCCGATAGACCATGAATGCAAGCCTCTCGAAGCAGCGAGTCGGGGTGGTGATCCGCGGCATAGTTGTTCTGCGTTGTCCTGCCGCCCGGTTAAGTTTATAGTCCCCCAATGACTTCGCCGAATTCGAATTCCCCGCAGACCCAGCAGACCCTGCAGAAGGGCCCCCCGACTGACGTTCCGTCCATCCTTCGTCAGGTGAGAAGGCCCGAAAAGGCCCTCGTGACTGCCGGGATGCCTTACGCCAACGGCCCCTTGCACATCGGGCATCTCGCCGGCTCCAATCTGCCCGCCGATATTTACGCCCGCTGGCTCGGGCTACTGATCGGTCGAGAGAACGTGCTGTTCGTGAACGGAACAGACGATCACGGCTCGACGAGCGAGGTCGCGGCGCTTCAGGCAGGCGTGCCGATCCGGGAGTTCATTGATCAAATTCATGATCGGCAGAAGGAAACTTTAAAGCGATATTCGATCGGGGTCGACACTTACACCGGGACCTCCCGACCCGAGTGCTTTCCCGTCCATAAGGAACTCGCGCAGGAATTCATCCGAAAGCTCTATAAAAACGGGATGCTCGAAAAGCGCACGAGCCAGCAGTGGTATGACCCGAAGCTGAACCGCTTCTTGCCCGATCGTTATGTGAAAGGCCGCTGCCCGAACCCGAATTGCGATAACGAGAGCGCGTACAGCGATGAATGCGACCGCTGCGGCTCTCAATATGAGCCGAGTCAGCTCATTGATCCGCGAAGCGCGATCAGTGACGCCGTTCCCGTGATGCGAGACACCGTCCACTGGTGGCTCGATATGTGGAAGGTCTCGGAAGTTCTGCGTCAGTGGATTCAGGGTAAAGAGAATCAGTGGCGCAAGCCCGTGATCGCCGAAGTGCTCGGGACCGTTCTGCCTTCCATTCGTTTCGACTCCGTTCACGAGCCGGCGTACAAAGATCTCAAAGCTTCTCTTCCAAAACACAAGCCTCGTTACGCGCCCGGCAAGAAGCTCGTCCTTCAGTTCGAGACGAAGGACGACTTGGCGCAAGGCCGCGCCATGCTCGAGAAAATCGGAATCGCGTGCGTTCTCGTCGATGGCTGGGCTCATCGCTCGATCACCCGCGACGTGGCATGGGGGATCCCGCTTCCGACCGATCTCGATCCCGAGATGGAAGGAAAGACGCTTTACGTTTGGCCTGACTCGCTCATCGCGCCGATCTCGTTCACCAAAGTCGCGTTAAAGGAAAAGGGCGCCGACCCGGCTCGGTATGCCGAGTTCTGGCGCAATCCGAACGCGCGTGTCTATCAGTTCCTTGGCCAGGACAACGTCTTCTTCTACGTCCTCATGCAAGGCGCGATGTGGCTCGGCACCCAGGATGACCCCATGCACCTGCCTCAAGCGGGTGAGTTCCAGATGACTGAAATTTTCGGGTGCTTTCATCTCATGGTGAACGGTGAGAAGATGAGCAAGTCGCGGGGGAATTTTTTCACCGGCGATCAGCTTCTCGACGAAAAGGGCTATTCCGCGGATCAGATTCGTTATTTCCTGGCGACCCTGAGTTTACCCGAGAAGGCCTCGAACTTCGATGTCGCGGGATTGGATGAACGGAACAAATTTCTCGCGGGCCCGATGAATGCCGCCTTCGAGAAACCGATTTCCGCCGTTCATTCGAAGTTCGGCGGGCGTGTTCCTGAGGGCGTGCTGCTGGACAAGGTTGCGAGTGAGACGCTTCAGATCGCCCGCCGTTACGTAAAATCGATGGAGCGCGGCGATTATTCGAACCTTCTCGGAGCTATTGAGAACTATGCGCGTCTGATTAACAGCCTCTTCACGCAGTATAAGCCGCACGATGACCGGCACCCCGAGGAAGGGCGGCGAAACGCGCTTTATTCCTGTTTCTATGTTCTCAAGAACATCATGATCATGCTCTATCCGTTCGTGCCGGAAACGATGGACCGGCTACGCGAGTCCTTACGGCTCCCGCCCGGCGTTTTCAGGATCGACGAGCTTGGGACCGCGATCGCAGCCGGACACGAGATCGGGCCGAAGCAGCAGTTTTTCCCGCGGGTCGCCGGAGCGGAGCCCGGCGCCGACGGCTGAGCGGAGAAATCAAAGGGATCGTGAAACACTGGTTTTTCCTTTCGGTTCTTTCGGCCCTGGCTTTCACCGGACTCCCGGCGTTCGGAAGGGAGCCCGTTATCGGGATTTTCGGTGATTTGCATGGAGACGAGGCGGCTGCGACCGCGGTTTTCGAAGGCTTTCGAAAAGCCGGAGTCACGCACGTCATCGGAACCGGTGATTTTCTCAAGTATGACGGCCTCGAAACCCCGGCGTTGCTGGATCGCATTCTTTCGAAGATCGGTCCTATAACGAAGATTCCGAAGGAGAATATTTTCCTGATGCCGGGCAACTGGGAACGCTTCGGCATGCGAAGACACAATGGTATTGAGGATTGGGCGCTCCCGATCCTGGAGCGACATGGGAAGCTGGTGACCCGTGATTATGACTCGTATGGATACGTTAAAATAGGATCTCAGAAGGTCATGGTCAGTCATTTCCCCCAGCATCCCATTTCCCCTTTTCTCCTGCCGCCTCCGGAATTCCGTAAGAGTCATCCTGGACAGGCATCGCTTCTGGGGACCATGCAACGGAAGATTTACCCGGATCCGGATGTTTCGTTCGAGATCATTGCTCACACGCATCGGTCAGGCGCCTACGTGGATTCTGAGAGCGGCAAGCTTGTCGTGAATTCAGGCACGCTCGATCGTAAAGCAAAGACTCCTCTCGAGCCGCGCAGTTTCATGATTTACGACGCCAACGAACGATCCTTGAGATGGTTTGATCTCGACAAGAATGCGTTCTTCAAGAGACTTCGGCTGATTGAAAGCGGTGTTACACGTTGTGTTAGGCGCGCACTGAAGGGGATTACCCCCTGATTGATCCGGCACATCCGCCTGATCGCGACAAAAGGTCCCCATACTGGTATATTTCAGCCGGAGGGGGGCCTGTGCAGAGATCTGTTTTTTTCGCGATCGCCCTGGCGACCGTTACGCCGGCGTTGTCCTTTGGCGACAATGTCGAAACCGTCTCTTCGCGCGTTCAGAAATTCACGAACTCGGATTGCGAGCACGAAAAAACCTGTTCTTTGCAGTCCTTTTCGGTTCGCGACGACGTGTACGTCGTTCACCTTCCTGACGGATCGAAATCCTTCGGAACCCGAATGTTCGCCTCTTACGAGGTGCGCCGGCTCGAAGATCTTGAACAGTACGGGATCGCGCAGTTCATTCGGGGTTGCCAATTCTCATCGACCCGGAACGGTCTCGGTATCGTTGAAAAAACTCTCGACATCACGCGGCCGTTTTATGGCGGGACGATCGTGTTTCGACACCCTGAGTGGGTCATCGATGGCCTGACCCGTGACCCGCTCGACTGGGGCTTTGAGAGCCGTCCCGATATCCGGCATTATTTTTACCGCTGGAATTCGGTACCTGGGTCTTTTGAAAAGGCAACGGCGCGATACTTCGGTCAGGAGCGTCCGACCCGCCCTGACCTCTACGTCAGGGATTTGCCGGGAACCGCGTTCCATTTGCCCGAGTACGACTCAGCAAAGAATATTTCGTTGAGATTCCGAACTTGTATCTACAAAGAACGCGATGTGCCGCGCGATGTACCCGCCGAGCAGATCGGCTTCGCAAAGCCGATTCAATGCTTTGACTGGGCGAGTTCATTTGTTTTTAATCACGAAGCCGGGAATTTTGAATCGCCTAAAGGAATTGATCCGATTTGCCTCTGATTTCGAGTGCCCGCTTCTTGAGTTGCGCGAACATGGGAGCGGTCGCTCCGAAGTCCCGGATGTGAATGCCCGGCTTCATTCGAGGGCCGTGAAAGTCGCTTCCGCCTGAAGTGCATTTCTCATGCTCCTGGGCGAGTTTCTCGTACAAAACGCGGTCTTCAGGAGTGTGTGAATGGTGGTTGATCTCGACGCCGTCCAGCCCGGCCGCGAAAAGTGCCCGGACGAGATCCGGCTGAAGATATCTGCCGGGGTGGGCAAGGATCGCGAGACCTCGCGATTCGTGAATGGTCGCGATGATGACTTCGGGAGAAAATTTGAATTTCTGGATATAGCCGGGCCTGCCGGGATCGAGGTAGCGGTCAAACGCGTCTTCGACGTCCCGGACGAGTCCCTTGCGCACCAGGGCTGCCGCGATATGGGCTCTTCCCGGAGATTTTGTTTTGCGGGTTTCGGCCAGAACCTCTTCGTCGCGGAGGTCGACGCCGGCCGCGCGCAATTTTGCAGTAATGGCGAGCACCCGTTCCGGGCGTCTCTTTCTGATCTGCTCGACGAGCCGGGAAACGGCGGATTCCGCTGAAGGATCAATGAATAAACCCAGGATATGGAGTTCGGTCTCGCCCGCGTAGGCCGTGAGCTCGCAACCCGGAATAACCTCGATTCCGCGTTCCTGTCCCCGTGTCAGCGCCGCCTGAATTCCCGAAACCGTATCGTGATCGGTGATCGCCATCGCCGCAAGCCCGGCCTCCTTGGCGGCGTCGACGAGCGAGTCGGGATTGAGCTCGCCATCCGAAGCGGTGCTGTGAAGGTGAAGATCGGCGATGAATTCCTGGGCTTGGGTCATGTCAGTAAAGGAGGTACTTTGCCCGAATGCGTTTAAAATTATCCAAATTGTTCTGCCAGCGAAGGACGATTTGTTCGGGGGTGAGCTTTCGGCTGGTGAGCAGATTCCAGATGTCGCGGTCGCCCACTTCGACCTTAAAACCGGATGTTGGCGTGAACTGCCGAGGGTGGGTTTCATAGAATGCCTGAATCAAGTTCAGGCCGGCGAGAACGGAATCGAGTTGGTCACGATCCGTGATCGAAGCCGCGACGCCATGGCAAAGTTGATCTTTGTAGGGGTGGTAAAGCGCGGTCGGAATAAAAGAGATCGCCTCGAAGCGGATGCCCGGGATGTTTCTTTTCGAGAGATTATCAAGAAGTTTTGCCGAATTGATATAGGGCGCCCCATATACTTCGAAAGGTCGGCTGGTCCCGCGACCAACCGACAGAGAAGTAGTCTCGGCCACGCCGAGTCCCGGATAAAAAATCGCGCCGTTCAGGGTCTTCATATTAGGCGAGGGGTTTGCCCAGGGAAGTCCGGTTTGGTCGAAAAGAAGGTTTCGCGTCCAGCGTTGCATCGGAACGACCTCCAGCTCGCAACCAATGCCGAAGTGGTCATTGAACATCCGCGCCAGTTCCCCGATAGTCATGCCGTGCCGAGTGGCGATCGGGAAAATGCAGGTAATTCCGGAACAAAAATCAGTGGTGGGAATCGCCCCTTCGACTTTTTCGCCGCCGATCGGATTCGGACGGTCGAGTACGACGAATTTTTTTCCGTTTTCCTTGGCAGCCCGCATGGCGAGCGCCATTGTCCCGATGTAGGTGTAGAAGCGGGTGCCGATATCCTGGATGTCAAAGACGAGGATATCAAGGCCCTGGAGCATCTCGGGCGTCGGTTTCAGGGTCTTTCCGTAGAGGCTGTAGATCGGGAGCCCCGTTTTTTCGTCCTTGCCGTTATCCACGGTTTCGTCTGCCGTGCCGCGGATGCCGTGTTCAGGGCTGAAGAGCGCGACCAGCGAGAAGGACTTTTCACTGAAAAGGACGTCGATGTCGCTGATGCCCCCTCGCGTTCGCCCCGTGTGGTTCGTGATCAAGCCGACGCGCTTGCCCGCGAGGACGTCGAAATGGCGTTCTTTGAGGACGTCAATTCCGGGTAAGACCTCTGCTCGTCCGGATCTGACTTCCGCATGCAGAGTCACGATCGTGAGCAGAAATGCGAGTGGGAGTGTTCTGAGCAACATCATGGGCGCAAGTATCCACCTGTGTTGCCGGTTTGGCAATATGGCGCTATGCAAAAAAAGCTGTTTGGCTCCTGTTATTGCATCATGGCGGGGTGAGCGGGACGTGGAACAAGCCGGGCATCCGGTTTTTCGGCGGAAGTCGGCGCAGCTCCGATTGTTTTGGCCTTTTTGTCATTCACGGCCGGGGTTGTCGGGTTCGCCTCCTGGCGCACTCTGTTTGCGGTGCAGAGTTCGTGGAGTTTGATAGTCCGCATGGCCGCAAGAGTCGCCGCATCGGCTTGCCGGCCCTTTGCATCGGCCGCGGCAGACTCATTTTCCATCTTTTCGCGAATCTGGAACCACCATCCCGCGAGATCGGCCTCAGGTTCCTTGAGCTGGGTGTAGTAACGCAGCTTTTTTTGAGCCAGAGTGTAAGCTTTCGCCAGCTCTTCATTCGCGCAAATCGCGCGATTGGTTTCGAGCTGAACGTCTGAATCGGAGGCTTGTGCGGCCGGAGCGGTCAGCACCGTCAGAAAAGAACAACTGATTATGGAAATGGCGGCAGCGGCGATTACGCGTACTCTCATGAGGCCTCCCTCTCTTCATGTTTTCACATTACAGCCGGCAATTCAAATACCGCCCTGATTTGCGTGGGTTGCTTGGATTCGTGAGGGAATTTGGGTGCTTGCCCCAGTGCAGGCTGCGGTTTTCTGCCGGAATTGGCTGGAAAAGGAGCAGGCCGAAATCGGGAAAGTCTGCTATAGTTGCCATTCCAATGCTTTTCTACACACAACTTAAACGCGAGTTCACGAGAGCCAGCTGGAAGCGTGGCCAGCTCTATTTTCGTGAAGAACGGGTCAGCGAAGTCAAGCTGAACGGCGATGTTATCACCGCGAAAGTTCAGGGAACTGACCCGAAAGCGTACGAGACGGCTATCGTCACAGCCCGGGGTACGATTGCGAACTCCAAATGTTCCTGTCCCGCTCATCGCGTCTATGAAACGCATTGCAAGCACGTCGCTGCTTTAGCGATCTGGACCGTCGAGCGCGGAAGTCTGCTCAGGGCGGGCGTAACCAGCGGGAACCTGGGCGTCGCGCCAGGCGAGAACGAAATCGTGCTGAAGGATCCGAGGGCGATTTCGGACGTCCGCCTTCGCAAGCTCATCATGGCTCATCCGGTTCTGACCCGCGCGAGCTTCATCATACGCCGTGATCTGATGGCCGGCTCGGTCGAGGGCAAGGACCTCACGGGGCATCCGTTTTCGATTCCCATCACGCTGGTCGAGGCCGCGGCTCTTTTGGAGTACGCGCAGACCCCTGATGAGGAAGAGGTCCGCAAGCAGCGGATTTCGGGCGAGGCGGTTCTCTTTGTCAGGGGGATTTTTCAGAGTAAGGTTTTTTCAGCTATTTCGGCGGAATCGGCGATTCGCTACCGCGATCCGGAGACAAAGACGATTCAGGTGATTACCTTGAGCTATCTTCTGAAACAGTCCGAGCCGGGTCTTTGGAAGACGAATCAGGGGCTTCTTCTTGAACTTCCGCCGGCCGCGCTCGTTTCGGACGAGGACGTCAGCTTCATCCAGCAGATGAACCAGAGCAAGGTGATCTACCAGGGACAGGCGGCATTGGACAATTTAGCGAAATTGCTGACCCATCGAAACCGCGATCAGATCGTTTTCGATCATGCTGTCCGCGTGGAAGTCGACTCTGTTCCGCTTCGGCTCGTCTCGTTGAATATCGGCCGGAAGGTTGAAAAAAGCCGGGTTCTCACTTTTGAGTTCGCGAACGGGAATGTCCGGCTGAATTCAGCCGAACTCGAGGAGCTTGCGAAATATGGCCGCCTGAGTGCTCATTACGCCTGGGTCGGCGATCGGATTTACCGGCTTTCGACATCCCTGACCCAGCTTCAGCAGTATGCGAACCGGAGCGGTGTTGCCGCGAAAGAAGATGACGAGAAGCCGGAACAGGCCGGAAGGGCCAGCGCTTTCGGCGCGCTTCACGATGATGCGACTAATCCGCTCCATCCGCTCGCGGCTTATCGGTTGAGTCTCGAACTTGGCGTTGAAAACTTCCAGGTGGACGCTGATTGGGAGGAGTTTCAGGAATGGCGCAAGGTTTTCGAGAAGAACCGGACGCCGCCTCTTCCCCAGGCGCGCTACGGTTTCAGGTTGAGGGGTTATCAGGAGAATGGCCTGAAATGGTTATGGAGTCTCTATCATCGCGGGCTTTCGGCCCTGCTCGCCGATGAAATGGGTTTGGGTAAAACCCATCAGGTACTCGCGCTGCTCACGACCTTGTACAAAGCCAAAAGGACTTCGCTCAAACAGCCGTCCATCGTTGTTGCTCCCACTTCGGTCATAGCGGCCTGGGTGCAAAAGCTGAATAAATACGACACCGGGCTTAAATGGCACGTTTTTCATGGAAGCGGTCGCAGTCTTCCGCATTCGGGGGTCGATCTCGTACTCACGACGTACGGCATTCTCCATCGCGAACCGGGGCTCCGTGATCGTGATTGGCACGTCGTGATTCTGGACGAAGCTCAGATGATCAAGAATTCGAGCACGATCAGCGCCCGTGCGTCGCGAAGTTTGAAAAGCAAGTTTCGGATCGCGATGACCGGAACCCCGATCGAGAATCAGTCGACGGACCTCTGGTCGATCATGGAATTTCTTCTTCCGGGTTATCTCGGATCCTTGCCCCGCTTCAAACGGCTCTATGGGTGGGGGCGGGAGATGCCGCCCGAAGCACAGGCCGCGGCTCTGAGACGGATGGTTTCGCCATTTCTCCTGAGACGTACCAAGGCACAGGTGCTTACCGAACTTCCGGAAAAGACCGAGGAGATCGTTGAATGTGAAATGACTGCCCTGCAGAAGAAGATCTATCGTTCTTATCTCAACAGCGCTGACGCGACCCGGATCAGGGAAAATCTTTCTACGGGCGGCAAGGTCGATTACGCCAATGTGCTTGCGCTCCTTACACGTTTGAAGCAGGTCTGCGACCATCCGAAACTTCCCCAACTCACATCGGGGGAGCTGAAGCTGAAGAAAGGCCTGTCGCCCCTGGATACGGGGAAGTGGGAAGCTTTCCAGGAACTCCTTAACGAAGCGCTGGGTTCGCAGTTGAAAGTCGTCGTTTTCACGCAGTATCTTGGGATGATTGACCTGATTTCCCGTTACCTTAAAAGCGAAGGGATCGGCCACACTGAGTTGCGGGGGGATACTCCTGACCGTACTTCACGGCTGGAGCAATTTGCGTCGGATCCGGAGTGCAAGGTGTTCTTGTGCAGCCTGCTTGCCGGAGGATTGGGTATCGACCTGACTGCCGCGAGCGTTTGTATTCACTTCGACCGGTGGTGGAATCCCGCGAAAGAAAACCAGGCGACCGACCGCTTGCACAGGATCGGTCAAACACGCGGCGTTCAGGTTTTTAAACTCCAGATCCCGGAGTCCGTCGAAGAACGGATTGCGAGCATCATTCAATCCAAGCTCGCGCTTTCCGGCGCTTTGATCGAAGAGTCCTCGCTCGGACTGAAGTCTTTTTCAAGAAAAGAGCTGCTCAAACTGCTCGCGCCGCCGGAACAGGATTAGGGGCCCGTCGTATTCACGACGATAAGATCTCCGAAGCGATTTTTCAATTCTTCGAGACGTGCGGTTTGCGCTTCAATTTCGGCATCAAGCGCGGCGAGGTAGTTCGCGTAGTATTCCTGCTGCTGCCGATTTCCGTTTCGGGTCACGATCGCGAGATTTCTTTTGGCGCGCGGGCGGTATTCCGAGACATTCAGATTGTAATCGCGAATCGTGGAATTGTAGTCGGAGACGACCAGATTAGTGAAATTAGTCGTCAGGGATTTCCGGTAATCGCCATTAACGTGCGTATTCAGGATAAAATCAGCCAATTTGTTTTCGTTAACGACGTCTCCCTTATCGGTAAAGAAAACTTCCAGACTGTCTGAATACGGAAGTCGTGTCATCGCCTTGAGGCGCTTCAGCGCCCGGTACTGAATGGAATACGCTTCCAGTTCCCCACCGGGCATCCGGATCACCTTCGCGAGGTAGTCTTCAAGGCCGTTGAAGTCCAGCGGATCCTGCCGGTCGTTGAAAAAGGAATAACCTCGATAGTGCGCGAGTTCATGGATGAGTGTTGCGTAAGACTGGAGCAGCGTATGGTCCGGATTGATGCAGATGGTGAGTTCGGTCAAGATTTTCAGAATCGCCCGCGTCGGAGTTCTCGTTTCGGCTGTCTCGTAGGCGCGGCTGACTTTCTCCTTGAGTTCCGGATTCTCTTCGATCGCCTGATTCCAGTCCCTGGAAGGTTCAGCGCTCAAAGTGGAAGTGCTCGTCCTGAATTCTCCGAATCCAACTTCCGGACAGAGTTTGACAATGGTGATGAGCTCGTCCGGACTCGCCGCGTTTAAGCGCGTAGCGGCTGTCTGTACCAGGTTGTAAGCGTCGGGGTCCTCTTTCGCGATATCCAAAAGTCTTTTCAAGGTTTCGGTCGTGAGCTCTTCGCCGGGGTTGAGCCAGCGTTCGAAAAACGGTGAACGGGTCAAGGTGAAGGCGGACTGGGCGGCGAAGAGGAGCAGCGCGAAAACAGGAAAAAATAGTTTCAGTTTCATGACACCACTTTCCTAGTGCACACTCGGCTAAAAAGCTCCGGCAGCAGATGCTCCAGTTCCCGGTACGGGCGCGACGCTTTGGACCGGTGGTACTTTAGGTCCGTCCTGGTTGAATGATCTCAAATCATTCGTCTGAGCAATGACCCGGTCCAGTTCACTGATGGCCTTGAGCTTCTCCGCGGCTTCTTTTGCTTTCAGGACTGCGGATAGTTCGTGCTCATGGTCGTTGCCTTCGTTCGCTCGATTTCGCGGTTCTGCACGGGCCAGAAGTTTGTCGATGATTTTGGACGCTATCTTCGAGCACTTCGCGCCCGCTCGTGATCGGGTCGTCTTGATCAGGATTTCGCCGTTGTTATAAAGGATCTTGGGAGGTTCACTGTCTTTCGTCACGCGAATGGAGACCCAGGCGATTTCAGACTTCATACTCGTGTAATTCGGCGAGTTCTCGAGCTCCTGCAGTTGTGCCGTGAAACACCGGATTTCATCACCGCTCATGACGGAGGGGATTTGACGAAGGCTCGCGGAGATTCCCCGAACATAGCCGAATATGAAGGGACCATCACTCCCCGCACTCGAAGCACCCTCGGCGCTGGAGGGCATCCCCAAGGCGGAAGCGATTGCGATGATGACGAAATACGGTTTCATAACCCGGTCCTCATGGACCAGAAAAGCAAGTTGAATGCCGCAAATTCGAAGCGTTTATCCTGTGAGTTCCGGCTGTGTCCCGGGTGACACAGCCAGAACACGAGGACGGGTGTTTATGAAGTAGACAGGTTTCGGGGTCGAATTTATTAAACCTAGATTTCTAGGTCGTCGCGCTTAGAATTATTTTATATACTTTGAAGAATATAAAGTCATTTCGATTACTTCCGACAGGCTTGCGCATGAAAGGGGAGATTCCAGTGCCCAAACGTCAAAGGAATTTGCATTTCAAATGTCGTGTTGCCATTGCCACAGGTTTCCTGACGGTAGTCCTTTCTTTGCCGGCATGGTCGGGCGAATCGGGTTGTGTTACAGATGTTTTGCGCGAATTAACGGAAATTCCTCTTGCGAGACTTCAACATGCGCTCGAGAATTCGCTACCCGAGTTTCTGAAGAGTCGCCGTTGGTTCGGTGGAAAAAGCCAACCAATAGATACGGTAAGAACTTTGGACCTAGTGAGTATTCCTTCAGAAGGGCAAAATTTCTTGCTCACCATCACTCAGGTCAAATATAAGAATGGGCTCTCGGAGAAATATGCAATTCCCGTCGCCGTCGCATATGGAAAAGAAGCTGAGAGCCTGAGGATTTCTCATCCGAAAGAAATTGTCGCGACTCTTTCAGACGGGGGAATCGTGTATGATCCTTCAGGCATGCCGCAATTCGGGAGGGGCTTATTAAGTCTAATCACTGATCGAAAAACGATTCCCGGAAACAAGGGGCAGTGGACGCTCTCCGGTGAAACGCTCAGTTCCGCCGGAGATTTGAAAAATTTAAAGGCACTGGAATTCAAGAGCCTAAAGGGTGAACAAAGCAACACGTCAACGATCATCGGCCAAAATGCGATTTCAAAAATTATTCGCCGGCTTGAGGAGGGCGCCAATCCGGACGTTGAAATCACGCGTTTCCTGACCGAGCGTGCGCACTTTCGAAATTCCCCTGAGCTACTTGGCTCGCTTGTCCTCAAGGGGAAGGATGGATCGACAATTGACCTCGGGGTTCTTCAGAAGTTTGTTCCGAGGGCTAAGGATGCCTGGAGTGATTCGTTGAATGCTATTCACGAGCAGTTTAATGAAGGCTTGAAATTAGACTCCCCGGCTTTCGAGGATTTTCTCAAAGATGTTGATAAGCTCGGCGTTCGCACGGCCGAACTGCACAATGCCCTTTCAGTGGATCGAGTGGATCCGAATTTTTCGCCCATACCCATGACTTTGGAATGGCAAAAATCACTCAATAATGCGTTGAAGCGGGACGCCGAAGACATTGTCGAATTGCTGAACTCACGATTGAAAGATCTGCCAGCAGCCGCCCAAAACGACGCAAAACGTGTCATTCGAGAAGCCTCCAATCTTAAGCAGCGGCTGGAATGGCTCAACTCGCATCCTGTCGGGACGGAACTCACGCGGGCTCACAATGATTATCATCTTGGCCAGGTTTTAAAGACTGAGAACAACGATTTCGTGATTCTGGATTTCGAAGGAGAACCAGCCAGGGCCCTTGCGGAAAGAAGAAAAAAAGTTTCTCCGTTGCGCGATGTTGCGGGGATGCTGCGCTCCTATCACTATGCCGTGAACCATGAATATTTGAAGCGTGGATCGCCACCTCAAATGAAGCGCGCCGTCGAGGACTGGTACGACAAAGTCGCTGACCGTTTCTGGCGAGCGTATAAGGAAACCGCGAAAAATTCAGGTTTTCTCCCAAAAGCCTCGACTGATGCGCAAGGTCTGTTGGATGTGTTCTTACTTGAAAAGGGCATGTACGAACTCAAGTATGAATTGAATAATCGGCCAGATTGGGCCGCGATCCCGATTCAAGGCCTGCTCAAAATATTGCAGCATGGGAAGCAATAGCCTAAGGCATCCGTTGCCTTTTGTGGGAGATTCCAGGTTTTCGGGATCACTCCGGATCGCGCTCAGACCCCACGAAAAACGGCTGTATCGTTCCGGTTTCTTCATCCAGTCCCTGTCGGAAGTTACCGCCGGTTCCGCCCCGGGACTCCGCCGCCTTGTTTTTTGTCGGCGCTTTTTCTGAGGCAACGGATCGAAGTACCGGGTGGCCGTCCGGATAAAGTTGCGTGGGTTCGGCGTCGAGTTTGAACGCGATCACTTGTCCGGAAAGCCCGTTATTCGAGACGATGATCTTGTCGTAATCCAGCGCGCTCGGGTCTCGATACGTTTTGAAGCCGTCCTGCAAGTCGATGCCGAGGATCGCGCGCCGGATGAGCGGCTTCCGGGGGGCGTTGTCGAAGCGGTAGCTCAGCACCATCACTGGTTTCTTTTTGTTCGTTTTGTCGAGCTTCAGGCCGAGACCTTTCAGACTGCCGGCGGGATATACGTGAACTTCGAGATTGCCCTCCCACTCGATGACGTTCACCCGTTTTCCCGAAGCGCCTTTACCGTCCAGCCGGTCGTAATCGCGATCGGATTCTGAAGTGGCAGCCCCGCGGATTGGCCGCCAGTCATCGGAAGCCGAGGCGGAAAACAGCGTTGTTAAGGACGCGACGAGCAGCACGTAAACGAAACGGTTCATGAGGGACTCCTGTTCGAGTCAGTCGAACCCTCCGTGTTCGAGAATATTTTTCAGAAGCTTCTATTTTGAAGCAGCTTCGGGCGCGGCGGAATGAGTCTTTTCTGACACCGCTGAAGTTTTTTCTGGTGCGTGGCGTTGCGAATTGGCTCATTCAAATTCTAACCAGAGGGTAAGGCGAATAGGATTTTTAGAGGGGGACCGGGGGAGACCTTTTTGAGCATCAGGCTCGTTGACTCATGATTCCGTTACCGTAAATTGAATTTGCACAAACAATTCAACGGTATGGAGGAACCACGAGTCACGA
>Ga0208958_1001196_pt1 | contig 27216 bp, 43 predicted proteins | sample RifOxyB1_FD_184032 | JGI IMG/M metagenome (GOLD analysis project Ga0208958, IMG submission 184032) | Soil microbial communities from Rifle, Colorado - Rifle Oxygen_injection B1 (SPAdes) | ecosystem: Environmental > Terrestrial > Deep subsurface > Rock core/Sediment | place: Rifle, Colorado...
GCATTCCCGCAGGCACCGCAGCAGGCTCCGGCATTCCCGCAGGCACCGCAGCAGGCACCGGCATTCCCGCAGGCACCGGCATTCCCGCAGGCACCGCAGCAGGCACCGGCATTCCCGCAGGCACCGCAGCAGGCACCGGCATTCCCGCAGGCACCGCAGCAGATGGCCGCGCCGCAGAACGCAACGCAGGCGCTGAATCAGGCGCTTGGCGAGCCGCAGTGCATGGGGACGATGCGGCTGGACGGGGCGTGCAGCCGGTGTCCGCATGAGATCCAGTGTATTCAGCGCCGGGCGTCCAGAGCGGCGCAGCCGCTTCGGTAAGGGGCGGCTCTGTGGCGAAGAAAAAGAAAGACACTCCGAGCGTAATTGACGTCCTCCTCGGTATTGCTGAGACGCATCCGAATATTCTCCTCGGCAGTGTGTACGAGAACTTCGAGGTGCCTGTCATCACGACAGGTAATACGGTGCTGAACCTGCTGCTGCGCGGCGGATTGCCGGTTAGCAGGTTCGTCGAGGTGTTCGGCGAGGTGAGTCAGGGCAAGACGTCGCTCGCGTATCAAGCAATGGCGGGGTGTAACTCTGAAGGCGGGTACTGCGTTTACGTGAACGCGGAGAACGCTTGGAACCCCAAACGCGCGCGGCAGATGGGAGTGAACCTCGCGCTGACTGTGGTGATTCCTCCGTGTTCTCTGGAAGACGTATTCGCTGGATTGCAGGAAATCATCTTGCGCATCCGCACAGTGGACATGGCGTGCCCGATCCTAGTTGTGTGGGACACGATCGCGATGTCCTCGTTGGAAGCAGAGTTGGACGCCGAGCTTGAATCGCCCGAGTCCGATGCTGAGGAAGATGGCGAGGGGAAACCGAAGCAGAAACGCCACGGTATGGCCGCATCGGCGCGGACGCTGCGTGAGTGCTTACGAAAGCTGACTGTAATCATCTATCAGCACAAGGTGGCTGTGGTGCTACTCAACCAGGTGATCCAGAAGATCCCGAAGCCGGGGCAGAAGATGTTCGGCCCGACAACAACAACTCCCGGCGGTGGCGCGCCAAAATTCATGTCGTCGATCCGGCTAGAGGTCCAGAGTAAGGGCAAGTACAAGTGTGGGGGCGAAGTCCTGGGGATTGTCAGTCAGGTTCGCGTGATCAAGAGTAACCTGTTTCGCCCATTCGACAGTGCAGACATCGTGATTACGTTCGATCACGGAGTAGACGAAGTGTTCACGCTGTCAGACACGTTGTACCGGCAGAAACTGGTGCACCCCGAGCGCAAGGATCGGTACGTCGATCAGGATGGCGGGTGGTTCAGCGTACTTACACCGGCGGGCGAGACGGTGCGTTGCCGGCATCAGGAGATACCGCGCTTGGTCGGAGAGCACGACGGGATGTTGAAGATGTGGCAGGGCGCGGCGTATCAATTGCTGAGGCTCCCATGATCGACGCTAAAGACCTGACTCTGTTTCTTCTGTGGTTGGAGTCGAGGGGGATTCGGCTGTGCGACGAAGTGACCGACCCTGAGATGGTGCAGAACTGGCAGGGTTGTAGCCTGACAAGGGAGCAGTTGATCGCTGCGTTCTTGCGTGACGCGGAGAACCACGAATGATCGCCCTGATTGACGCCCATTACATGCTGCACCGGGCAGCACACGTCAAGGAACTATCGATCCTGCGTTCTTCTTGGGGGGCTTCGACTGGGGGTGCTCTCGGTGTGCTGCGCGGCATTCACGATACGCTCGACCGGTTTCCGCTGTGTGATCGTGTTGTGCTGGTATTCGACGGCGGGATCTCGCAACGTCGGCGGAAGATCTACCCGAACTACAAGGTACGCGAGGCGGTGGACGTCGCAGAGCATGCAGCGTACATGACCATGTTTCGGGAAAACCGAGATCTGTTACAGTCGCTGGCCCCGACACTCGGTGTCCGGTCTGTGGAGTTGAAGCACCGTGAAGCTGATGACTTGATCGGGTTGTTGGCGACGAAGGCCGAGAATCAGGGGGAGTTGGTCGTCATTGTCAGTGACGACAAGGATATGTACCAACTGGTTTCGCGCAATATCTGGGTGTACCGCCCGATGGCACAACAGGTGGTACGGATCGACACGTTTCCGGGCGTGACCGGCGGGATCACTTGGGGGCATTGGTTGCTCTACAGGGCGACAACGGGCGATGCTTCAGACCGTATCCCCGGCATCGAGGGGGTCGGCGAGAAGACAGCGCATACTGCGGTTACTTCTGTGGCAGGCGCCAACTTGTGCGAAGCATACCGGTTATTCTGCAACACGTCTGCCGACAAGCGGATACGAAAGATTGCAGATAACTGGGATGTGGTAACCCGGAACATGCAACTGATGGAGATCTCGCAGGAGAAGTTCGAGCCTGCTGAGGCGCAGCAGGCGTGCGTTCAGTCGATGGGCGGTGAGCGTGCCGCTGTTCGTATCGAGGATCTGATGTCTCTGCTCGTGGCATACGAATGTCAGAGCCTGATCGAGCAGTTGCCTGGTTGGTTGATCCCGTTCCAGCGATTGAGGTAGAAACTCATGCGACGCAATCAGTGTATTATGCTGGGCTTGGGGCCGCAGGCGGGAGCGCGACACTGTATCCGCTCGACTCTTTCTATCGGGTGCTGCAATTTTCTGCGGGAGCGGAAACTTGGAACGCTTTGGATCTGCCAGGTCTGGAACAAGATCTTGGACGGGCAGGACAATCGGTTGCTCCGCCTGCCCGAGTGCTTGGCTGCGTGTCGCGCTCTGGTTCGCGCCGAGAGCAAGGAGTACGCACAGGGGCGGGACGACTCTAGCGTCGGTGTGACAGAATGAAGATTCTAGTCTTCGGTGACGCTCACATTACCGAGCGGACTGAGTTCTCTCGCCCCGCAGAAGACGGACTGACAGATCATCTGCACGACATTCTTCACTCATTTCAGTGGTTGCGGGATCTCGCGGCGCAAGAGAACGTCCAGATGATCGTGAACCTCGGCGACATGCTGGACAGTACCGCCGCGATCACCGAGTCGGTCCTGTACGTGGCGTCTCAGTGCTACCAGACCGTCTCTGAGGGGATACCTTATTTTCAGTTGCTCGGGAACCATGACTATCGCGCTGAGGTGATGCGCGACCGGGCGTTGGCGTTTGTGCAGCGCGACCACATGGTCGCGCAGCCGCAGTACATGACCGTGACTGATTACGGGAAGCGTAGCAGCGGCTACAAGTTCGGTCTGTTGGCGCTGCCGTGCATGTCGACGTACCCGGTTCCGATTGATCGGATGCTGCTTGGTGAGGGGACGAACGATCGGGGCGGTACCAAGAAGCATCCGGTCGAACTGGTGGTCGGACATGCATCGATCGTGGGGGCGAAGTTTTCTGTTCACTCGCCGAAGCCGGAAGCGCAGGGGTTGGACCTGTCCGCCGCTGCGCCTGGACAACTACGGTACTGGATCAACGGGCACTACCATTGCCCTGCTGGTGATCCTGCGACTTCACGCGTCATCTATGCCGGGTCGTTAGTCGCGCAGTCGTTCGATGACGCTCTTGATCCGGCGACAGGCATCCCCCGCGGCGCAATCATTCTGGACGCCAATCCCGATCAGTGGGACGTGAAGCGGGTGGAGAACCCGTACAGCCCTGTGTTTGTAGACCGGACACCAGCCGAGATATTGACCGAGCCGCATCCGGAGCGGTTGTTCGTCCGGGTGTATCACGACGAGGCCGAGTCGGATGCCGCACGCGTTGCCGGCGAACTGTGCCGCGGTTGGCGCCCCATGCCGCGCGTGTCGCCGATAGTAGAGGTGGCTGCGGGTGCAGATGATGTGGATGAAGACGCGATCGTGCTGTCATACGCCGTTGAGCGTGCTCCCGAGGCTGTGTTCGCTGATGTAATGGAGTATGGGCAGGCTTTGCTGGCGCGGCGTAAGGGTAGCGGTGCTGGTGTTACCGGCAGGCGGATTGAGATTCAGCGCGCGGTGATTCACAACTTCGCTACGCTCGGCGATGTAACGTGGTGTCCTCAAATTGGGCTGACGCAGATCCTGGGGCAGAATGACGACGCTGGGACTACCGGCGACTCGAACGGGGCGGGTAAGTCGTCATTGCTGGAGGCACTTCAGTGGGGTTTGTACGGCGATAGTCCGAAGGGGAAGACGGACGAGGTCATCCGTGAAGGCCAGCACGAATGCTCGGTCGTGATCACGCTGGTGGTGAACGGTGCAATCTATACTGTGTGGCGGGGGCGGGATAAGCGCGGTCCTGATGTGCGCTTGTACTTCGGGGCAGAGCCTGTCGAAACCCAACGGGCCGACAATCCAGGTATCGCCGGAAAGGCGGTTGTTGATGCCACGAAGATGATCGCTGACTTGATCGGCGTGGACTACGACACGTTCTGCCAGATCGTGTTGTTGCGTGATGATGCTACGCACAGGTTCATGTCGCTCTCGCCGGCGGATCGTGTTCGACAGTTGGAAGACGCGTTCGGTATGGCCTGGTACGATCAGCAGTCGGCGCTGGTGCGAAAGGAAGCCGCAGACGCTGCTGCCCGGAGGGACACGTCTGCCGGTGTAGTTCAGGCGGCGCAGACGGCGCTGCAATCTGCTGAGTCGGCATTACTCGGCGCGCAGGCAGAACCCGACCACGGGGCCGAGATTGCGGCGTGCTCCGTCCGGCTGCAGGAAGTCACGGCTGAGGTTGACGGCCACCGCGAGTCGTTGCAGTTGCTGCGCCAAGAGGCGGAGTTGTCTCAGCAGACGAAGCAGTCGCTGTGGGAGTCGGAGAGAACAGCGGCGGCAGACGTCAGCGCACTGCATGTAGAACGGGCGAAGATCGCTGCGGCGCTCTCTGGTTTTGAGGCGAGACGCGCAGAGATCGACGGACTGATTCAGCGCGGTGTCTGCCCTGTTTGCCGGTCACAGTGTCCCCCGTCTCATTTTCTTGACGAGGTCAGCAAACTTGACGAGGCTTGTGCAAGGCTGCGCGGTGAAATGCAGTCGGTGGACCTGCGGGTGCAGGGGGCGCAGACTCGGGTATCCGTAGCGGCAACACAGCGGACTGCTGTTCAGACGGCTGAAACGGCTCGAACCCTGCGAGAGCGTGAGATCAATACAGCGCTACGTCCCGTGACTGACAAGCAGGTAGCACTTCAGCAACTGATCACCAGTCAGCAGCGGCAGCAGGCCGAGCGCGATGTGCTGGTCCGTACTTGGACTGGTAATGTAGTGTCAAACGCTGCGGCGTTGGCGGCTGCTCGTTCTGTACTGTCTGACGCTCAGCACAAACACGTCGTACTCGACTGGTGGTGCAAGGCGTTAGCGACGGATGGCGTTCGGAGTGAAATTCTTAAAGCCCGGATCGCTGCCGTCAACCGGTGGCTGGAACTAAACGCTCAGCGCGTGTGGTCGGGCGGCAAGGTCCAGATCATCCACCGCAACGGAACGAAGATCGGGGTGTCTGTCGGTAGTCGGAAGTACGAGCGGCATTCTCGCGGGGAGCGCTGCCGGATTGATATGCTGGTTCAGCTACTTCTGAACCGGCTTTACCGGTTGTCCCGCGGCGTGGACGTTCGGTTCGTCGGGCTGGATGAGGTGTTGGACGGATTGGACGCTTCCGGCCTCCGGGCGGTCGTGACGCTGATCGGTGAGATGCTGTCGGGTCTCGCTGTGTACGTTACGTCGCATAATGTGCTGTTGCAGACGATGATCCCGAATACCGTGGTTGCGCATCGGTCTGGTGGTGTGACAACAGTGAGGCAGATGTGAGGAATAACTGGTTGTTGGTTTCTGTGGTATAGATAACGTGTGATAGGAGGGAGAAATGTCATCGTTGGCTACAGTAGAAGCAGTCATCCGTTCATACGCTACCAACGCAGCAGAGGCGGCGGACCTCACCGCTCGTGTGTGCACCACGCTTGCTGCGGCAGGTGGGAATGTACGCGCCATGCCGGTCGTCATGCTGCTGGGGCAGGCGCAGAGAGAAGGAAAGCTGCGCGTGGGCATCCTGAAAGACTTCGTCGCAGCACAGGACGCTATCGCCGCGGAAATGGGGATGTCGGCGGCACCTGCTGCTGCGCCTACGCCGCAGGCGGCTGCCGCGCCGCCCCCGCTCCCCGCTGCATCGCAGCCCGGTCCGGTTCTTCCGCCGCCTGCTCCCGCTGCTGCTGCGGCTCCCGTTCTGCCTGCGCTTCCTCCGAATCAGGCAACAGTTGCTACTCCGAATCAGGCAACAGTTGCTACTCCGAATCAGGTGGCTGTTGTAATGCCGTCGGGACGCCGGAAGCGACAGCCTCGAACGACAGCAGCGACTGTGACAACCGAGAGCGGCGTGGAGCGACCTGCGGCCTCGCAGCCGGTGCGTTCGGTATCGGACCCTGCATCCGTCCCTGTTGCTGCGCCTGTGGTTCAGCGGCCCGTGATTCCGGCGGTTGATCCGGCTGCGGCGCAGGCTGCTGGTTTCTCAGCAGAAATGCTGCAGAGCCTGGGTCCGTTGAATGGGCACCGCGCGAAGGCTCGGGGGGCGCGGGATCTGTACGTGCAGTACAGTCTCCAGATCCCGTGGTACTCTTCTGCCGAAGAGTATCGGAAGAATGCGCCGACGGCGGTGGTTCCGCTCCGGCTCGTCTTCCGCCGTCCGTTGCTCGGGGTGATCCGGTACTTGGCGACCGACGGGAAATTCCGGCATACGCTGCCCGAACTGCTGCTGATGTGCACACAGTTCCGGATGTCGCCGACGAATGTTAAGCGCGGCTTGACGGCGCTGCTGAATGTATCTGCCGGTGATGCGGATGGAAGCGGCGGGTGGGTGATCTGCGGTGAGTCGGCAGACGGCAGCCCGCACGCTCGTGTAGGTGTTGTGATCCATCCCTCGCGGACTATCCTGCCCGGCGACATCCTGCTCGGGTAGTTATGCTGTTCATCGGCCTTGATCTCAGTCCTACTCACAGCGGGGCTGTCCTTCTGGACGAGAATTACACCATTTTCGACCATCAGTTCGCGTTTGCGTCAACCGTGGCGCGACCGAAGAAGAAAGACGTTCCCGGCGCTCACAGAATTCAGTTGAGTCCGCACAGCTACAGGGCTATACTGGAAGTGCAGCGGCTTGGGCGGCATGCCGAAAGCGTCCTGTCGTGGGTGGACAGTTACCATTCACCAGGAGAGTTGATCGTGGGGATCGAAGACTACGCGTACGACGCAAAGGGCAGGGCGCATGCTGCTGGCGAAATCGGTGGTATGGTCCGGTCTGGGCTGTTTACGCGTCGTATTCCGTTTCGTGCGTATGATCCATTGTCGTTGAAGATAGTAGCGTGCGGGAAGGGCGTAGCGGACAAGCACATGGTCGCTGCCGGTATTGCAGCGGGTTATCCTTTGGCGCACAAGGCGCTGTCCGTTGCGTCGTCGTCACCCGATATGCTCGCTGATCTCCTGGACGCTTACGTCTTGGCGCGTATTGCTGCAACAGAGTGGAGCCTGCGGGCGGGGCACGTCCTATTAGACAGTGTTACGGCAGGCGAGCGCCGTCTATTTTTGCGCACGACGAAGGCGCGCCCTGAGAACATCCTTTCGCTCCCGTGGGTGGCTGATGCCGATTGACTGGAAAGTGGCGGCGAATGACGTGTTGAAGGCGGCGTTTGCCGACTACCTGTTGTACTACTACGGTGACGACCGGTTCTACCAGAAAGCGGCAGCAAAGCTCATGCGCAGCAGGTTGGTGCAGAACATCTGCTACGGGCTTTTGAGCCGCAGACAGTTCGACAGTATCGAGATTGAGGATGCAGCGGCGGACGCTATGTGCGCCGTGGTGATGCATCTGAAAGAGAAGCGGATGTACGCTGGTCTCGGGCAGTTCGTCCGCTACATCCAGGGCGTAGTTCGCTGGTCAGCGATTCAGTTCAAGACAGCGTGGTACGCCCGACGGCGGCTAGTCAGCTTGGAAGAGGCGGAGGTGGCGTCATGGGTACCGAGTCATGCACCGACGCCTGACGATATGCTGTCGGCCTGTGAGATGCCGGGGGTTGCTGCAACGATTACTAATCGGCTGGTGCGGTTTCCCGCCGGTACACAGCACGGAGATGCTTGCCGGTGTGCTGTGGCGTGTTTTTTGTCCGGGATGCACTACTCGGACGTGCGTAGCGCTTTGCGTTCTGAATTATCAGACGCCGGGCTTGATTACTGCAATGTTGTGGCGCGTGTATCTGTGCTGGAGGCGCAGCGTGGCGCAGCTTGATCGAGTCCAACTAATCAAACTAATGCTGTTACGCGACGACAGGTACAGCGTACTCCCCCTGCTGTACGAAATGTTCGGAGAAGAGGCGTTCTTTCGATTCCTTTCTGTGTTCGCAGGTGTGACGTTCCGTGTGCCGTCGGCGGCGCGGTTGGAGCGGGCAGTCCGCGATGTGCGCTCGTATATGGCCGCGCAATCTGGCGACATGGTGCTGGCCCGTCGAATAGCGCAGGAGTCTTCGTTGGATGGCGACAGGACGCTGGTGAGCGATCCGGTGGGGCTGGCTCAGCGGCTGCAACAGATGCAACAGTTGGTAGACGGGTTGTCGGCGTTGGATCGACTGGATGTCGTCACGTACTGTGGGGGGCAGAATGCGGAAAAGAGGTAGCTGTACGTCACTGCCGACGGCGGCAGTTGCCGGAATAGGTGAAGCGGACATTCAAGCGTTTGCCGCTGTTAGTACAGACGGCGATGTGCTGCAAACGCTGGCGCACTTGTTCCGAGACCGCCGGAGCGAGTTGGATAAGCTAGAGCGCATATTGGACGTGGTCAACGACCGCGGTGGTGCTGACCTGGAGTCAGCGAAGGCTGCGATCGACGATGTGCTGGATAGTTACGAAAACAGGTTGCGCGTCGGTCTGGTCGGCGTTGCTCGGGCGCGGTTTGAGCGCGTGGTTCGGATGTCGCGATTCGTGCAGAAGGTCGAAGGCGAGATTCAACGCCCGGAGCGTTTGGGCGCGATGAAGGACACGGACGTGATCCGACTGTTGGAAGTTTGTCAAAAGACGATGGTCAGCGACCTGGCGTTTATCGACCAGGTGGTTGAGATGCGGCTGCGTCTTTTGGACACCGAGTCGCTGGTCCGTGCGCGGCAGCAGATCTCCGACGCTGGTGATGTGCTGGAGATCGGGGGGCAGATGATACGCCTGTCGCCCGAGTCTAGAGACAGATTGCGGTCTCTGGTAGACCGACTGACATCCGATGCCAGACGACCAGACCCCCCGACAGATTGATCGCCTGTTGGCGGGTAAGGAGCTTCCGCCGCTTACCTTCGACGAGCGCACCGTCCTGGTTGCAGCGCTGAACGAGTATGCGGTCAAGGGCGACTCGCAGGTGCTTCAGGCGTTATGGCGGATAGACTTTGAGGAGCGCCCCCCATCGCCCGCGGCGTTTCTGTCTGACCCTGAGTTTATGGGTATGGTGTGTCAAGACCTGTACCCGGAGTGGCGACGGGATCTCATTCACGTGCTATCGCCCGAGAACGGGGTTTACGAGTGGGTGCTGGACGGAGCGATCGGAGTGGGCAAGACGTCCAAAGCTGTGATCGCGCTACTGTACAAGATGATGCTGCTGTTCAAGATGCGGAATCCGCAGACGTTTTACGGCCTGTTGCCCGGTTCCGCTGTAGTTTTCGCTCTTTTCAACATCTACAAGTACCTTGCCGATGATACGGCTTACGGTACGATGATGTCTTACATGCAGGTCTCGCCGTACTTTCGTGAAGCGGCTCGCGTGGGTAAGCGGTCCCGGCGTGCAGGAGACCAGTACCATGAGTTCCCGAACAACGTCGGCGTCACACTTGGCGCCGGTTCCATTCACGCGTTGGGTCAGAATGTCATCGGCGGGCTGCTGGACGAGGCGAACTTTCGTAAGCAGGGCAGGACGAAGCGGGCCGAACAGTCTGAGGTCTACAAACTCTACTCTTCAACGCGTAACAGGATCACATCTCGTTTTGGTCAGCCGACGCTACTGTGTTTGGCGTCGTCGGCCAACGACGAGGGAGACTTCACGCGGGCGCACAAGGTAATGTGTCGCAACGACCCGCACGTGTATTGCTCCATGTACGCTTTGTATGACGTGAAACCGAAGTACAAGGGGTTGCCGACGTTTCGGGTGTATTGCGGCGATCGCGTACACCCCCCGGAGATCCTGAAGGGAGACGCGCTGCCGCCTGGGGACGGGGCCGTCGAGGCCGTGCCGGACATTCCCGAGGTTCGAGTCCTGTACGAACGCGATATTACCGGTGCAATCCGCGAAGTCTCCGGGCGTTCCGTTCTTTCAGATGGCCGGTTCTTTGAGTCGATGGGGCCGGTTGACAGCGCTGCGGATTCGACGCGAGAAAATCCGTGGTTGTTGGAGACTGTGCAGATCGGCGTTCGTGATCCGGTGCCATTGATCGAATTTTTTCAGCGCGACGTGATGTTTGTTCCGCTTGATGTTGCTGCTACTCGGTTCCAGCCGCGGTACTTTCCTGCTGCTCCTCGTTACATTCACGCTGACCTGGCAGAGAATAATTGTGCCGCCGGGTTGGCGTGTGTCGCTCCTGTCGCGACGGTTGAACACGAGTCGCACACGCGGTTACTTCTTTGGGTAGATTTTGTTCTGGCGATCCAGAATGCTCCTGGCGATAGGATTTGTTTCGAGAAGATCCGGTCGTTCATCTTCTGGCTGCGGTCACATGGTCTCGTAATAGGAAAGACTACGTTTGATCAGTACCAGTCTACTGACTCCATCAATCTGTTGACGCAGGCGGGGATCGACGCAGGTCGGCAGAGTGTAGAGAAAACGATTGAGCCTTACTCTACACTGCGTAACGCCTATTCCGAGCACCGAGTACAGGCGTATCCGCATCGGTTGTTGCGCACTGAGTTGGAAGGATTGCGCCGCGTCGGGTCAGGCGTGAAAGTCAAGGTAGAGAAACCCGTTGGCGGGTCGAAAGACATCGCCGACTCGTTGGCGGCTGCGTCGTTTACATGCATGCTCAACGCTACCGGGGTCAGTCCCGCTGCGCAATCAAGCCTGCTGCATACTGCTACGCAGCGGGGCGCTGTAGGCGGGGCCGAGCACCCGTTTGAGTTGTTGATTCGGCGCGGGTAGTCTGTACTTTGTGCTTGCTTCCCCGTGTTTGTGGTATAGAGTTGGTGTTGGTGGGGGTGAGTGTTGAAAGCGACCGTACTGACGACTACCGAAGAAACAGCGATAGTTGCTGCTCGCAGATGGGCCGCTCCTGTCGTAGCCGCGGTGAATGTCGATGACGAGTACCAGGTGCTTACAGCGGTGTCGGATGGGCTGCAGTACATCCCGACGTTTGGTGACGGGGAGAGTGCAGTGCGGTATCTGCTGGCCGTTGATGCCGCGGAAGGGATGACGCCTGCAGCGCTGACGTTGCCGTGGGATGCCGTGTTCTCCATGGTGACGGACGGTCGGTTCGCTGGCGTTGCGATCGTAGACGCAGGGCGGATTTGTCCTGTGCTTCTTGACACGTTATGCCGCGCTTTGCAGGCGAATTGATGCAGCGTTGGTGGAGGAGGGTGAAGATGGTAGTAGCGGCGCTGAAAGGTAAGGACTTCTGGTTCGTGAAGGATGATGCCGGGGCGCGGATCAAGCGCAACGGTCAGTCCGGTGCTGAGGTACTGGTGCAGTGGGTGCCGGACAAGAAGGTACCGGGTACGCGGCGAGACTATGTTTTGCTGCGCTTGACGGCGGCTCTGCCGAACGCGACGTGCCGCCGGTGTCTCGGTGAGGTAAACAGGGCGGGCGCAGTGATTGTATCGCGGCAGGGTTGATAACGGGGGTGTCACATGGTGCAGCAGCACGACGGGCTGGGGCTTAAGAAGCGGCTGATGCAGGCGGAGAGTCAGGTTCAGAAGCAGAAACGGGCGATCGCGAGGCTGGAGGCTGAAGTCCAGGCTGCTCGTGCGTCGTCAACGACGCAGGTCGAAGTCGTTCGGACGCAGGCTGCTGCGATGTCGGTTACGGCAGATGAACTGCGGCAGCAGATCGATTCCTGGTCCAGCCAGTTCGTTTCTGACGTCAAGGCAATGTCATCCGCTTTCGGTCCGGCACTGTCGGTACTGAAGTCAACGGCAGAGCAGGCCGTTCATGGCTCGCCGGCGGCTGAGGTCGAGGCAGCATTGCAGGTCTTTCGTGATCAAGTTGCAACGGCGGAAGCGCTGCTCGACGTCAAGGACGTGCGGATCGTGGAGTTGCAGGGTAAGGCAGCGGAATTGAGCGACCTGCTGCTGTACAATGGAGAACTGCTGGAGAAGATCCACGTCAAAGGTGTGTTGGGGGTTGAATTGCGGCGGAAGCTGCGCCAGATCGTACCGCGCGACATCCTGTCGTGGAAGACGCCCGTCCTGCGGGAATTCGTACAGACGGACGCGTACAGGTCGGCGTGCCTGGAGTTGTTCGTCTGGTACTTGAACGAGTGGCGCAGGCAGGACGCTGTGGGCCTGACGAAAGCCTATGGCCCGGACCTGTTGATTCAGGCCGCACCTGATGGTACACAGCCGGTTGAAGCCCTCGTGCTCCCGCCGCCTGCTGCGCCGCTCGATCTGTCTGTTCCCGTCGCTGTTTCTCCGGTCAGTTCGGTGGACGCTCTGCCCGATGCTTCAGACCCCGTTCGAGGCCGGCTCGCTGAGGCCGCGGTGCTGGACGACCGCAACGTCACTCCGGCGCCTGCGTTCGTTCCGTCTGCCGAGGAGCCGGCCGCTGACGTGTGATCTGTGTAAGGAGGTGACGTGAAAGACGAAACCCAATTCGATGCCCTGCTTAGCGCCGTGTCTGAGTGTACCGTGCTGACTGAGAGCGGGTATTCCCGGCTGATGCAGATCATGCAGGGCGACGTGCCTACGGTGGGCACACTCGGGATCGTTACAGCGGAGAACCCACAGAGTACGCCGATCACAGATCCTGCGGCGAACAGGGCACGAAATCGGGCGTTGGCGGCTCAGATTAGGTCGGATGGGTATGGGTATCGGCAGATCATCGGTAACTTTACCGGGGTCGAGAACCCGTTTTTCATAATGAACATCCCGCGCGATGTACTTCTGTCTTACGCTGCTGATCCGCAGGTAGATCAGTCTGCTGTGATTTTCGGTGAGCGGACGTCTACCGGGTACCACTTTGAACTACTCACGCCCAAGGGAAAGGTACTTGGTGTTCGGGATACCGTGCTGGTCGGGCCGAAAGGCGCTTACGCCGGCTATGTCCGCGACGAACGTGTTGCCGGCCGTAGACCCAAACCGAGAACGGAGTGGGAGCGGGATCAGATCCATCCGTCGGCCGAGGAATATGCCTCCTATGTCCGTGCTGCGCTGGGGGTCAGTCGGGAACCCGAGTCGTTCGTTACTTGGAGTGCTCAGCAGAAAGAACGCCGTATCTTCTGGGGCAGGGAGTATTCCGAGTACAAGGGGCGGAAATTCAAGATCCCGTTCATTGATGTCCCCGATAGCGGGTCCGGGTCGGAAGTATCGGAAAGCACCGTCGGTCCGCAGGCTCCCGTGTCCTACCCTTCGGCTGTTTTACGCCGCTCGTACCCGGCGGTCGAGTCGTTGATCAGGTCGATCTACCTGTCTGAGACGACAGTGGCTGCCAAGCTTGGCAGCGAGAAGGCGCCGCGCCTAGAGCGGCGTGCTGCGCTTCGGGACAAGGCGTCGTTGGACGCTATTCTTCAGATGCAGGGAGACGCGCAGAACGATGCAGCACACTGGTGGCGTGGTTTTGACCGTTAACTCTGAGTGGGCGGTGTGACAATGCAACGTGGTGATCGCAGTAGCGCAGTCAAGCAGCTTCAGATCGATCTGACAACTGCCGGGTACCCTGTCAGTCCGTGGTCGGGATTCTTCGGCCCGATTACCGAGGGTGCTGTGCGGCGTCTTCAAGCGGCATCGGACCTGCTCCTCACTGGAGTGGCGGATACGCCGACGTTGGCGGCGCTGAAACTCAGGCTGGAGACGTTACGGGCGAACACAGAGACTGCTGCGGTGGACACATGGGATGAAGTGCGGCGGTTGCCGGTTTCGTTGCCTGTGACCCCGTTGGATCGCCGGATCTCGGACGCTGTGCGGCTGCAACAGCGGTGTGACGGTGGGCAGGGCTGCCGGTACGGTGGATGGATTGACCCGTACTACTTCGACTCGAAGGAGTTCGACGCTCAGCAGATGTTCGTGATTCCGCGTGTTGGCCGCATTGTACCTGGTACTGGTGTGACGCCGCCTGTGCATGGGGGGACGTGTAGTCCCTGGGCTGGTCTGATTCTCGGCTGGTATCTCAGCGCTAACCACGAGTACAACTTCCGGATTGGGCGGTCGGCTTGGCAGATTGCGAACTTCGATCACGACGAAGTCTACAAGAACACGCGTATCCCTGGGTACGACGAGTACTGTGAGGTCGAAGGGAAGTACAGGCTGGAGAAGATCCCGTTGTCGAACCTGTACCGGCACTGGGAGTGGCTGAACAAAGTGAACATGGTCGAGATGGAACATCATTGCATCCTTGTCTTGAAGGTTGGTGGGCCTGATGGGTTGATGCTGGAAGACCCCTACCGTCCCGGTCAGCCGATGGGGCCGGGTTTGGCGCGGTGGGCGGCAGACGGGTTCTACCCGAAAAAGGATACCGACGGCGATGGCGTGCCTGAGAAGTTCTACTCGGGAACGAAACAGACGTTCCGGCTGATCGGACCTTACGAGGGGGTTACGCAGGGCTACGACGTATACCGTGTGTCAAACGTGGACACGCAGACGTGCAGCCCTGTCGATGGGCCGTGGAAGGGCCGGCAGCCGTGGCCGTTGGTTCTGGCTTAGGGGGGGCGGATGACGACGCGCAAGGTTAGGACGACGGCAATTCCCGCTCCGTTGCGCCGGACGGGACGGCGGCAGTCGGCGTGGGCGGACATGCTGGATCGCGCATCGAACCTTATGGACGGGTTTTCGATGTCATACGTGGCGGAGCCGGGGGGACCGGCGTTGCGCTCGTGTTACGTGTCGCTCCTGCGCGCTCGTAAGCTTCGCGGTTACAAGGTGCGGGTCGAGTTGCGCGGCCAGGCGATCTTCCTGACGCCGATCCTGGTATCGCCCGGCAAGTAAGCCCGCATGTGTGTCTCATTTTGTTGCGCCATTTTGCAACATCATCTTGAAATGATACATATGCGGTGCTACAGCCGAATTGCTAACTCGTTGATGTTACACGTTTCCTGTTTCTGGCACGCCGGTTGCATGTTGTTCTGGCGTTGATAACGGAGGCGATGCCGATGAAGTTGACCCTGGGTGCAAAACAACTCGAACAGATCCTGCACGGAATGGAATCGCTGGGAAACCGCGACGGGTATCCTGAACAATCAAAGACGGCATGGGAGATCAACGCGTACCTGCGGAAGTGTCAGGCGGCGTTTCCTGACGCAGAACTGTACGATCAGTTAAGCCTGACGGAACCCCAGATGGTCCTGATCGTAGCAGAACTGGCGGGTCGTGCGTCAGAGGCTGGTGTTTCTCGTTCCGAGCAGGTTGTCTGTCGGACTGTGTGCCGCAGGTTCGGCATCCGGCTCGGCAGAGACTTCCTGGCCGAAGAGGGGCGGTAATGCGCTGCGACATCTGCCACAAAACGATCCAAGGGGCGCCGGTTGTGCTGGAGTACATCGGGCCGTTGAAGAGCAGGCATAACCCGCTGACATGCACGAGGACAACCAACCGCTGCGAGAAGTGCCATCGGGCGACTGAGGCGTTCAACCGTACAAGCAGGCTCAGGTTTGTGGACGAGCAGTTGGCGCTGCTCACTGGGCTGGAGGCAAAGCACGGTACTGTCCTGTTTGCTGATGCCCGCCGTAAGTTCGAGGTAGAGCGGGACGCTTTGGTTGGGGGCGCGCAGTGAATATCAAGTGTAAGAATGATGTTTGCCCCGTTTGTCAGCGCGACCTCGGCCCGGCGTTGGCGCTGCTCGGTGAATCGCAGATCGCTATTCAGTTCCACGTGATGTTGCATTACCAGCATGAGGTTATGCGCTTGCTCGTCGCGCTGGAAGACCTGCGTGACGGCGGGTACGGTGTGAAGGAAAAGGTAGAAGAGATCTTACGCGTTGGGATATACCCGCTTATGGGCGGTTCATTGCATCAACGCTAGACGCCGGGGGGATATAGGGTGCGCTGTCAACAAGGTAAGGCCGAGTCGTTAGCGGCGAAAATAACGCCTGAAGCGCTGGCCCTTTTGTCAGGGTTGGTGGCGGGCGGTTCAATCTCGTTCTCGCGTACTTGGTTGTCCGTGTCACACCGGCGACGCGCGCTCTGGAGGACGGCAGAGTCTACACCGACGCGGCCTGTGTACCAGAAGGTCAGTTGCGGCCTTGTGGACCGGCTTGTGCGCTGTTGTTTGCTGGACCCGATTGCGCCGGGTGAAGACAGTGTGTTCGTTCTTTCACACTTGGGTCGTGCTGTTGCAACAGTAGCGGCTGGGCTGTGTGCACGCAGGGGGGGTGTGGTGCCATGAAACCGAGCACGATAAGAGCAACGCAGGTAGACACCAATGACCCCGCTTTCCCGGCAATCGACGTAACCGATCTGTTCTGGGGTGCAAGTTTTGATTTGTCACCCGACCCGTCCGAACTGGATCTTGCCTGGGCAATCCGAGATCTTTACAGGTGCGGATGGCGCTCATTCAAGAAGTATTCGCACAGGGTAGCGCCGCCCAGCGCGCTGGTGTTCCGCAACCCGGCAGAGTCGGTGGTGGTGGTGGTGCTCAGTCTCGTGGACATCGAGGGGGTGAGGCATGGCAACTTTTAGACAGCATCAGCGGGTGCTCGTAACCCTGACTGACGGCTCAGAGGAGCAAGGCGCCGTCATTTACCAGCGGATGGGCGCACCCACCTATTCGGATGCCGTGGCCGTGTCGGTGTGGCTCGAATCTCGAAGTCTTACACCGCACTACAACGGGACCATCTTCGATGCGTCACAGGTGCGCCCATACGAACCCGACGCCACTCTCCGGCGCGGGGAGACGGTGCCGTGAGGGTCAGAGATGTCGTCGCCCGACTGAATCTGGGCCGACTGGCGGCTGCCGCGAGAGCAAGCAAGCGCGAATACTCTAAAGGTAGTGAACGCGGAAAGTAGTTGTGATGGTTTACTGGTTCCGCGGTATATAACGTGTGTAATGGGAGGCAGCGATGCTGACCGAGACGAACAGAGAAATGGTGATGAAGGTATTGAGCCAGATGTTTCTCGATGCCGGCGTTCCGTTCACAGGGCATGCTCTTGCCACAGCAGTGATTGAGCAGTTGGGCGGCGAAGAAGAGGCGACTGGTGGGTATTCCGGTACGATACAGGCGTGGATGAGCGATGTATCGTCGTACTGCCGCGAACTGTTTTTCACAGGCAAGCTGCCGGGGTGGGGAGTGACGCTCGGTAGGTTCGGGGAACACAGAGCCTGTATCTATTTTCCCGTGTTTTCTTGCGCGGGGCTGGTCCCGGTAGCGATTGACGAACTCGACCCGTATCAGGCGAACGTGGTTCGGCTGTACCCTGGGGGCCGCGATGAGGCGGTGCCATGATAAACAGACTGACGGCGCAGGAGTGACCCCATGCCGATTAGTGATATGCTGGATGCGATGACGGCTGACGGTTCTGTTTGTTACGGGACGCCCGATCCGTTCTACGGGCAGTTGAACCTGCGGTGGGGGCCGTTTACTCTTGATCCGGCAGCTACGTCCAGCAACGCGAAATGCAAGAAGTTTTTCACAGAAGCTGACAACGGTCTCGTGCAATCGTGGAAGGGCCACCGGGTCTTCATCAACCCGCCGTACTCGGCAGAGACAGGGCAGTGGATGGAGAAGATCTACACTGAGGCGGCGCGGGGCACCTTTGTTGTCGCGTTGGTTTTTGCTCGGACCGACACGCTCTGGTGGCAGCAGTACGCTATGTGTGCTCCCGAGATCTACTTCACGTGCGGACGGATCTCATATACCTCGCCCACAGGTATCAAGACCAAGACGCCGTTCTTCGGGTCTGCGGTGTTGGTATACCCTGGGCGCGTACTGTCGGTGGAAGACGCCATGGGTCCGAGAATCAGCCGCATCTTCAAGAGCCCGGAGCAAGAGGCGACGTTTGCCCTGGACTGCATTGATCTCGGAATGGTGTAACGTGCTCGACGATTTCGTAGACGGGTTGATAGCAGAGGTCCGGCGGCAGGCCGAGGCTGTCCGGACTGAGGTTAGTGTCAGTATGGCAGAAATGCAGGCAGCGCACGAGGCGGTATTGTGCACATTGCTGGATGCGAAGACACGGGAAGATGTGATGCGGGTGGCACTTGACCTGGAGAAGCAGCCGACATTCCTGTCTGACATGCGTACAGTACAGCAGGAAGTGCGGGCGTTGGCCAGTTGTCTGCCGACGACGAAGTCTGAACGCCCGCCGCTGCGCCGGATCGTTAAGAAGCCTACCGCCAGTCTCTATGCTGGTCTGATGCATAGCCGCCGGTTCTATCAGGATGACAAGGGGCGGATCGTCATTCGGTTCGGTAAGCATGACGGCGAGTTTCTTGCAGATGCAGTTGCCTCGGATGCAGAATATTGGGACTGGTTCTTGGAAAACGTGGATGACATACTTCCGGCGGAAGAGCAGTTAGTCGAAGATGCTCAGGCTGGAGCATTGAAGTGGTAACGCGTGACGGATTAGGGATAATATGGGGGTAAGCTGGCATGATGGTTCCGACTGTACATTTGAACGGTACGAGCAGGGAGGAGTTGATGCGCCAACTAACAGAGGCGAGTGACTCTCTTCGTTTGGCTTTAGAGAAAGTACAGGCGGCGTATCCGAATGCGCGGGATTACTATCCACAGGGTGCGCTAGCATTCGGTCATGCTCGGGCAGAATGGGGTGCTCGGTGCAATACTCTGCTGGTCATGCGCCAAGAGTTGGAGCAGATCATCGTCTTCATGGATGAGGTAGTGTCGGCGTGATTGCTAATTCTACAGCACAGGCTGGTATTCGTTGGTTGCGCGTGCTACAGACGCTGGAGCACGTTACGGGGGCGGAACTCGCCGACCTGTGCGCGCATGATGACGGCCTAGTCACTGCGTTGATGCAGATGATGTGTGCTGCGGGATGGGTCAGTGGGCGAATGGCGGACGGGCGTGACGAGTACTGGTCGAGTGTGTTTCACACGGAGGATAGACATGGCTGATCAACTGAAAACAGGGCCTGAAGTGGTGCAGACGACGATAACGCCGCTGCCGTGGTTCACGAAGGTACTCCCTGACGGGTCGGTACTGACGCCGCGAGACGCGCAGATGCTTTCTGCCGGGATGCTCGCTGCGTCTACCGTCGCACAGACCGTCTCGGCTGACGGTCCGCCGCAGTCGGTCGGTAGCGCTATCCTGATCAACACACTGCTCCGCAAGCAGCTTCCGACAGATGTGGACCTGACGACGCGGACTCCGGTGATTGAGGCCGTGGTGTCGTCGTTGTGCGCCGGTGCGCGGCAGTGCTTGGTGGCGCTGCAGCAGAATACCGTTGTTGCTGCGTCTGAGTCGGATCTGCGGCAGATCCTGTCGCAGGGGCCGCGGATCGCGGGAGGCTGACATGATGCAGCGTGCGTGGGACTGGTGCATGTGGCGCGTGGTCGAGATCTGGGCTCTCCGCTGCACCCGTTCCGCTGTTCGGGCGCTGGAACGGCAGCAGTGTTCCGCGCGGAGGAAGTGATGACCGACTCCGATACTCCGATTCTGGATCAGCCACCGCCGTCGGCCGAGGACACAAAGAAGCCTGATGTGTGGCGGCTTGTGTTGAAGGACATGGCGGACCGCCGTGTCGTGGGTATCAAGCGGTACGGGACACCGCTGCAGCCTTTTAACGGCAGGGACGCTCTTGTGGACCTGTACCAGGAACTGTTGGATGCTGCCGTCTACGCCCGCCAGTTGATCTGTGAACGGGGGCAGGCCGACTCGGAACATGACAAGTCGTACAAATAGGTTCGCGCGCCGTCCGTGTTGTGATGCTGCTTGTTACTGAAGTGCTGGAGTGATGGATGGACGAGAACGCGTTAGCGCGCAAGATGTTCCTGGCGCAGCGGCTGGCGTGGCCGTTAGCCGCGAAGATCCGGCATAGTGAGACGCTGATTCGTGAGTGGTACGAGATACACGACGGCAAGGCGGCTGTGAGCGTGAGCGGCAAGGACTCGCTAGTGCTGGAACACCTGGTGCGCTCGCTCTATCCCGATGTGCCGAGCGTGTACGCTGACACGGGCGTCGAGTTCCCCGAGGTACGGCGATTCCACCGGGAGCGGGGTTCCGTTATCCTGCGCCCGTTCAAGCCGTTTCACCAGGTGGTTGTCGAAGACGGCTGGCCGGTGATAAGCAAGGAACAGGCGCAGTGGGTGCGGGAACTCCGTGTAACTCACAGTGCCGCACTGCGTCGGCTGCGTTTGGACGGGATACGACCCAACGGGGAGAAGTCGAAGTTTTTTCTCAGCAAGAAGTGGCACCGATTGCTGAGCGCCCCGTTTCTGGTGTCAGAGAAGTGTTGCCATTCGCTGAAGACTGGTCCGCTGGACAAGTGGCACAAGGAACACGGATACGTTCCGTTTGTTGGTTCAAGGGTTGCGGAGTCGAAAAACCGACAAACGCAGTGGGTTCTCAACGGCTGCAACATGTTTGATTTGAAGCGGCCTCGTTCGGTCCCCCTGGCCATCTGGACCGAGGCTGACGTGTGGGAGTACATCCGCCTGCACAACATCGCACTCCCGGAGATCTACGCGATGGGCTATCGGCGGACCGGCTGTGTACTGTGCGGCTTCGGGGCGCATCTGGAAAAGCCGCCGAATCGGTTTCAGTTGCTCTACAAGACGCATCCGAAGTTGTGGGAGTACGGGATGCTTCGACTGGGTATGGCTGAGGTACTGGATTATTGTGGCATACCCTGGGCGTAGGAGGTGCGGTATGACACGGCCGAAGAAAGACCCGGTTGGTGTTGATCTTCGCAGGATGACACCGCAGGAAATGTCTAAGATGCCGAGCGGTACGCAGTTCAAGGCACCGGAGCCTGTGGATGCCTTTGAGACCTGGTGGGCGGGAACAGGGGTCAAGACGCAGTGGGTAAAACAGGTTGCTCGGGCCGCTTGGACCGAGGCACTCCGGCAGATGGGCTGTTTTGAGAATGAGGAGAAGAATGAAGAAAGCACAGGAGTGCGCCGTAAGGAATAGCAGGTATCATACGCGGCAATCGACAACACGACTCGGCAAGCTGAAGCGCGATGAAGTTGATACTGGTAAGCAGCTTGAGCCCGAAGGCTGGCGTGACATACCTCGGCCGCGTGTTCGAGGTGAGTGTGTTTGCGGGCCGCGTCCGTGTCCGTGGGTTGGGTGCAGGTATCATCTGTATCTTGACACACTGTCCCGTGGTATACAGATCGTTGGGAGCAAAACGTTGCCGCCGTTGGAATGCCGGCCCTGGACCTGTGCGCTGGATGTCGCCGAGATCGGGGGCCTCACTTTGGACGGTGTTGCTGCTGTCCTGGCAATGACCCGTGAACGTGTGAGACAGATTGAGGCCGTCATTATGCGGAAGTTGATGTCTTCCCGCCGCTTGATTGCTTGATACACGATGATCGCGGTATATGCTATTTGTGGGGGTGGGCATGAAGCCTTGGTGGTCGGGTCTATCGTCATTACTGTTGGCGGTATCAAGCGGGAAGAACGTCGATGACGCTGCCCGCCGAGCGTTAGATCGCGCCGACGGGATACGGCGAAGGTTCAACGCGTCTGCTCCCTCGCTGTCGTTGTCTCTCCGCAATTTTGCGCTGTGCGTCGAGTCAGGTAAAGTAGAACAACAGGACATTCTTGCTGTGCTGCTCTACTGTGCCGACCTCTTCAACGTGGTCGCTGAGACGGCGGCAGATGGACGTGATCTTCAGGCGGCGATTGATACCGAGTTACGTTCTGCTCGTCGTAAAGCGGGTAGTCCCGCCGGTACAAAAGCGGCGCGGACTGCTGTTTGGTTGTGCCAGTTGGCACTGCTGCAGCGAATAACGCACCCGCAGTCACTGAGCGTTACTCGCTTGCTGTCTTACCTGGTGCAAAGCGGGAAGGTTTCCAGAGAGTACGCTGAGATTGTAGCGCTCACCGGGGAGCCGAAGGTGGACTGAGATGTGGACGAAAGAGCGAATTGCGAAATGTTTAGATGCGCTCGATCAGTTGACTGCCCCAGACCGTGGAACGATTGTGATTATGCCGCGAGAGATTCGTGAGTGCGAAGAAACGCTCGGCTCCGTGCTCCGTGCATTGCAGGCGTCGATGGCCCGCGTTGAGTTTCTTGAATCCGAGATTGCGAAGATGCTTGCTCAGCCGAAAGCCCCGGTTGGCGTTGACCTGAAGGCTGCTCTGCTTGAACTCCTGGGGGCGTCCGCGCTCTCGGTCAATGCCCTGGTGTTCGCCGCGAAAGCCGATCAGTTTGCGCTTGTCTCTGACCCCCGCGATCCGGACCTGAAGGCGGTGAGCGTGAACACTGCGATGTGCAAGAATGTCGATGGCGATGTTCGCCGGGTCGCTGAGATGTTGTCTGGACGGAGGGTTGCGATCTACACGGCAACGACGTCTCCCATTATTGCCCGCGCAGTCAGTGTAAGGCTTGCTGAGTTCAGGCGCGGTAGATGGGGTGTCTTCCGGTTTGAGGAATAGGGTACCGGCGTGTTGGGGGTGTTATGTACGGAGTGTTCCTCACTTTGATGCTGTCTTTTATGGTGTCGGTTACGCCGGACTGGATTCCGCGACAGCCGGACTGGAGGGCGGGGCTTCCAGTAGAGGCATGGAAGTGGGTGATCTACGTTGCGGGTGAAACGGGAGAGTCTCCGTACATCATAGCGGCGGTGATTTTTGAAGAATCCCGCGGGATCGAGACTTCGTTGAGTTACTGTGGTGAGTGGAGGATCAACGAACCCGATGAGAACGGCAATGTAACTTTGACCTGTGTGAAGCAGTTGTCCTGTTCGAGCGGGAAATGCAAGCAGTACTGGAAGGACCGACTCGACTTAGGCCCGTTCGCCCTGCGACAGCCGGCGCGGAAGAGAACACTGCCAGACGGCGCCACGTACTCGATCCGGGGCTGGCGCTGGATCAGTTGGTTCGGCAAGTTCACGGGGGAACAGCGCGGACCTGAATGCGCTATCTCGTGGCAGTGTGCCAGCGAGGTGATGTCGCAGGTGATTCTGCACCTGGCTACAACCTACGCTCCTAAGCACTGCCCGGAGTCCAAGTGGCCCGACAAGCTCGGTGCATGGATCGCTTGGTATGCCGGGATGAACCCGCGTGTAGGGTGCGACGCAAGAGAGCGGCGGCTGGACTCGGCGTTTCTCGGGATTCGCGAGAGGTTGGAGTCGCTTGTTCCGGGAAACCGTGGATACGTGAATCAGTATGAAGAGCCGTATGTTGTGATGAATAGATTTAATGACAACGGCTCGATGGACGGGTGGTACGCTGATGTACGGTCGCTGCAGGTTGTGGCCGGCTCCGAGTGGCACGAAGGCTCGGTCGAATGGTGACGTGCATGACAAGATTACACCAGCACAGAGGCTAACATGATCAAGAAGAGTGTGACAGCACAAGACGTGATCGATCTGTTGAACAGCATGGTTGCTGTGGACCCGATGGCGGTGTCGTTGCTGGTCGATGCGAGGGTGCCGTGCGGTAACGCGCTCGGCGACCACCCGACAGTTCAGTGCGGACAGAACACCGATCCCGAGACGAAGGACGTGTACCCGTGCAGAGTCGGGTTGCTCGGGGTGCTGAACGGGCTGTTCGGCACGATCGAGAGCGGCCCGCACGCCGAAGTCTGCGAGCTCGCGGACGCAAGGGCGATGGGGGACGAGCAACGACGGCCGGGATGGTGCCCGGCGAAGCACGGCGTGGTGGTGACGGCGGCCAACAACGAGGAGGTGGACGCATGAGACTCAGACTGCATGATGTGGATGGCGATGTGATCGCACTGCGGGGTCTGATGCAGCGCGCGGGGTACGGGGTGGGGACTGGCGGCGCGATCTTCGACACGGAGCTCGACCGCTGCGTGCGGGCCTATCAGGAGGACCGGGGCCTCACGGTGGACGGCGTGGTCGTGCCCGGGGGAGGGGAGACGTGGCCGCGGCTGGCGAGCGAGCCGGAGGCGCTGACGATGCCCGACCCCTCACAGCGTGCCGCCCGTCTCTCGCGGGGCCTGGCGACCCTGTACGACGCCAGCAAGCGTCGCATGATCCCCGAGTACCGGCAGAGCAGTATCGCAGCGTGGGAGCGCATGGAGGCGGGGAAAGAACACGCCTTCGTCGTGCCCCTGTCCAGCGACGGCTCCGGGCGCCACGGTGCGACGTGCGGCCACGCTGCCTGGCTGCTCACATCGTGGTGGATGCGGGCGATGCGCCCGGCCAAGGGGATCTTCCCGACCTGGCGCACGGGCCGGGGACCGACCGGAAGCATGCCGAATCGCTTTCTCCCGCTGTGCCGTGTCGGGGGCGAGATGATCGCGGGGGCACTATGCCGGGGGCTGAAAGAGTACACCGCAGACAAGGTGCACGTCGGCGAGCTCGCGGACCTGGCACTGCCCGGCCACCAATCCCAGTGGTACATCTGCCAGCGCCGCAGCGGACACGTCGTCTGCGTCCTGCGCATCGGGCCGGACATGGGGTGCATCGATCCCCGCACCGGCCTCCCTGCGGTTCCGGGCCTGTACCGGCTGGCCGCGGACGGGAGCAAGGCGACCACGGGGCGGCCCTGGACCTGGCGTCGGGTGCGGCCCGGCGAGAGCGGCCCCTGGACCTGCTACGGCATGGCCTTTATCGGCCGGAGCGGCGAGATCGAGTGGGGGCCGCTGGCGGGGGCGCCGGATCTGCCCCTGGTGCTGGAGGCATGAGATGAGCGACTGGGAATGGATGCAACAGCACGGGAGGCACAAATGAGCGACAGGGCCGCGGTGAAGCACTTCTGGCACCTTTACTCGGGTGGCCGCATGGTGTCTTATTGCGGTATCGAGCATGTACCAGCGGTGCTTGGCGGATTTGAAAGCACACAGGAGATAGAAGAGTCCATGCGGCTGGCCGACGCGATGCTCGGACCCGATGCTCAAACATGCGACCGGTGCCTGATCGCCAAGGAACGTCACGGGCGATATTGGCCGGAACACGACTGGAGGAACAAATGAGCAAGATTGACTGGCCCGACTCTCTGATCGAGGAGCAACTGCGGGTGTGCGAGGCGGCGACGCAGGGGCCGTGGGAAGTCGAGATGGACGAGGACGGCATCGCCACGATTTACCATCACCCGGCAAACGAGCCAAAGGGGCCGTTCGGCGCACGCGGCCACGGGCTCAACCTCTTCGGGCGGCTGGTGCCTGATTTGAACGGGCTGAACAACATCGGGTGGATGCTGGAGGCGCGCTCCCACTACGAATCCGCGCTCCGTGAACTCCGGGTGCTGCGGCGGACGCTGGAGGTGCTGGCAGACGGGCCGTGCGATCCCGAGGACGTGACGGACTGCGAAGAGCAGGCCCGAAAGGAGCAACCATGATAGACCTACGGCAGATGCTGGCAGACCACGCTGAGTGGCTGTTCGTCGGCACGGGGAGCTGGGCCTACCTCTGCGGGGCCGACCTCCGCGGGGCGAACCTCCGCGGGGCGAACCTCAGCTGGGCCGACCTCCGCGGGGCCAACCTCCGCGGGGCCGACCTCCGCTGGGCCTACCTCAGCTGGGCCAACCTCTGCGGGGCCGACCTCCGCGGGGCCGACCTCAGCGGGGCCGACCTCAGCGGGGCCGACCTCCGCGGGGCGAACCTCAGCGGGGCGGACCTCAGCGAAACCTGCCTCGATCCGTCCAGGGCGCCCAACGGCGATACGGCTGGGTTTGCGCCCGACGGGGAGCACGTGATCGGATACCGCACCCGCGGACAGCCAACAATGGGTGGTCCCGCGTACGAGGACGGGCAGGAGTACGCGGCGCCGTGGTTTTCGACGGCCGACACGGAGTGCCACCCGGGGCGGTACCTGTGCCCCACGGCGGAGGGGATGACCGATCCAATCCGTGTGCGTGCGCTGGCGGCGGACGTGCACCGCGCCGGGAGCAAGTGGCGGTGTCGCAAGTTTACGGTGATGGGGTCCGCTCAGGCCCGAAAGGAGCAGGCCGAATGAGCACCAACCGGAGCTTGTGCCCGCAATGCGGGTGGGACGTAGCGGTGGACGAGGACGGGTGCTGCGTGGTTTGCGGGGCGTTGGCGCTCGGGGCCGGTGTGGACGCTGCGGCGCAGGAGATCGCCCGGCTCCGCGCCGACCTGGCCGACAATGCGGCGATGCTGGCGCACCAGTGCGACCTCGCCCGTGAGGCGGAGATTGTGGCGTCGGGACTGCGTATCGAGATCGCCCGGCTGACGGCCTGCGTCGGAGCGAGGGACAGGGCGGCAGTGCGCCCGAGCACGGCTGCCCACAAGGTCATGGCTTGTGCCTATTGTGGGCTGTGGGGCAGTAGCCAGCCGGCGCCCCACAGAGACGACTGCCCGACAATCACGCACCCGGTGAAGCCATGACGACCATCCGAATGATCCCGGTGCACTGCCCCCACTGCAACGCGGGGGCCAACCGCACAAGGCGCGGCACACGGGGCCACCGGGGCGGGACGTGGAACTGCGGCAGCTACGACACTGGCAAGCGCACGCCGGACTGTTACGAACGGCAGATCCAGCGCATGAAGGGCATGATGGAGTGGTTAGAGCGCCTTGCGGTCAATCGCTTCCCGGCGTGGCTGCGGGAACAGGCGGCAGACGCAGCAAGGACGGTGAAGCCATGACCCTGACACCGCAAGACATCGAGCGCCCGCGCGCCGAGGAGAACCCCCGGCCCGAGCCTCGGGACGAGACGGTGAGGCTGCGGGCGAGGGACCGGCGTGCCCCCGTGCAGGCCGAAGCCGGATTCCCTCCGGGCTCGATTGCGTGGTCGGAGCATTTACTGGTGTGGCAGGCGTATGCTGCGAAATACGGCAGGGACCAGTCCGCGGAACGCATCGCAGAGCGCGGCGGCTTCGGGCATCTGGAGGCCGAAGTGCTGCTCCGAAGGCCGCTTGAGACGTGGCGACCCTTGGCAGCAACCATTCGATAATATCGAAGAGTTCACAACGGCCCGGAAGGGCGAGGAGGAGTAGGATGCTCGGCAGAGACAAGCTGATCGCATGGCTCAACCACGACGGTGCCCGCGCCTATCAGTACCGCCGTGGCTTCATCCAGGCGCT
>Ga0208958_1001198_pt1 | contig 27152 bp, 28 predicted proteins | sample RifOxyB1_FD_184032 | JGI IMG/M metagenome (GOLD analysis project Ga0208958, IMG submission 184032) | Soil microbial communities from Rifle, Colorado - Rifle Oxygen_injection B1 (SPAdes) | ecosystem: Environmental > Terrestrial > Deep subsurface > Rock core/Sediment | place: Rifle, Colorado...
TGAGGTTGCTCGTTTGCACTTGTTACTGGCGTCATCATAAAAAAATCCTGTACAATAATCATATCATGCAAAAAATAAACCACAAGGCGACACTTATTCTCATGACCATAAGCATAATAAGTTTAGGGGTGTGTGCCGGATATATATGGAAATTTGAAACGTCGTATTCCAATCTCGTTTATCCGACTATTTCAGTTGGAGAGGTACCATTTGGAGGAAAAACACAACAAGAGGTTGAGGCGTTCTGGCTCGCAAAAAATACAACTCTTGCTGATATTCAATTTGAATTTCGATTCGATTCTCATATCGCAACACTTGCAGCTGAAACACTTGGTTTATCATATGATGCCACACTTTCAGCAACGCAGGCATTATCTGTCGGAAGGTCAAAACATTTTTTCAGTAATATTCGACAACGGTATACAAAACAATCAATTAATCTGCCTCCTTCTCTTCGATGGGATACAGATGCAATAGACCAGTTTATTACATCTCTATCAGAAACGATAAATATTCCCGTGGAAAACGCGTTATTTCAGTTTACAAATAACAAAGTAATTCAATTTAAACCTTCTCGATCTGGACGAATCGTTAATATAAAACAACTAAAAGAACAATTTATAACTCGTCTTCATGATGCGATACAAGCAAACAAAACAAACATTGTTCTCTTTGTTCCAGTTGATATTATTGAGCCTATTATTACGACAAAACAAACAAATTCATTTGGCATTAAGGAACTCATTGGTCGCGGATATTCTGAATTTCCAGGATCAATTCCGGGACGTATTCACAATGTCGCTCTTGCCGCCTCAAGACTCAATGGCGTGCTCATTCCTCCGGGCACAACATTTTCCTTTAATAACACGATCGGTGATATCTCTGCCGCGACCGGCTACCAGTCTGCATATATTATCAAAGATGGCAGAACGGTGCTTGGTGACGGAGGTGGTGTTTGTCAGGTGTCAACAACACTATTTCGAGCAGCACTGAACGCCGGGCTTCCTATTGTTGAACGAAGTGCACATTCATACCGAGTCCACTATTATGAAGACGATGGATCAAAAGCAGGACTTGACGCAACAGTGTTTAATCCAACAGAAGATCTAAAATTTATCAACAACACTCCGGCGTATATACTCATCCAAACAAAAATTGACCTGGCAAATGTGAATCTCACGTTTGAATTTTACGGAGCAACCGACGGACGAAAAGCAGAAATTCTCAATCATGTTGTTGGAGGAATATCTGCTCCCCCGCCACCGCTCTATCAAGATGATCCAACACTTCCTGTTGGAGTAGTCAAACAAGTAGACTTTTCTGCATGGGGAGCAAAGGCATCATTCGAGTATCGAGTTTCGAGAAGCGGGCAAGTCATTTTCGAAAAAACATTCGTTTCAAATTACAGGCCTTGGCAGGCAGTTTACTTGAAAGGAACAAAACAATGACAACGGTACTCGTTGGTGGGTGTTTCGATCTTATGCACATCGGACATATTTATTTTTTGGAAGAAGCAAAGAAGCTTGGAGATAGACTCGTAGTACTACTCGAATCTGATGAAACAATAAAAAGAATAAAGGGAGATCATCGGCCAATTCATACGCAAGAACAGCGTAAAAAAATGCTTGAAGCAATTAAATTTGTAGATGAAGTAATTAACATCAAACCGCTTAAAACAGATAAAGAATATTTTGATCTGGTACAAAAAATTCATCCAAATATTATTGCCGTAACAGAAGGCGACCCGATACTTTCGAAAAAACAGCAACAAGCAGAATTAATTGGCGCGGCAGCAGTTATTATTCCACGCATTCCCAACATCTCCACTACCTCACTCGCCAAAGCCCTCGAAGTTGAGTAGATTGCTTAAGTTCCAAAATATGTAATCCCATCTCCAGCATCAACATGTTTTCCGTTTTGGACCAAGATACCATTAACTTTTCCACCGCAACCACCTGGTAAGTGTTCTAAAATATGGGCTTCATATCCACAACCAAAAGCTTCTTCAGCTGGAATAGCAAATCTTGAACCATCAACCCCAACGAGCCCTGTATCATCAGTTGATTCTTGATGAGGCACTTTCGTAAATGCAGCTACTTCAGGATTTATTTGTTTTCTTTCTCCTGGAAATACGAAAGGTAATAGATATGATTTTCCATCATGTACATGCATTTGAAAAAGTGCAAATTGAGAATTAGGTTCAATTTCTACTTCTAAGGACATATGTTTCTCCAATCAAGAATAGTAATTATAGGCCTAACATCACGATTTAGCAACCCCTTCTCGCCAAAGCACTCGAAGTTGAGTAAAATAGACAATATGGAGCGGAATATCAAGCTTTTAGCACTATTTAACTTCTTCACGGATTTTAAATTATATAGTGGCGTTCTTATTATTTATTTTGGGTTGGTTACAAAATCATGGACGCTTGCCATGAGTTTGTTTTCTATAACAACTATTGCCAATGCACTCTTTGAAATACCAACCGGCGTATTTTCTGACAAAATCGGAAGAAAATATACAATTGTTGCAGGAGCTATAAGCGCTGTTTTGTACAGTATATTCTATGCATTAGGAACATCATATTGGATACTTGCCATCGGTGCTCTTCTGGATGGTTTATCAAAAGCTTGGTATAGCGGCAATAATGAAGCGCTTCTCTACGAGAGTATTCATGAAACAAAACGCTCGTCAACATTTTCTCATCATCTTGGCACAACCAGTGCGTTTTTTCAGATTGCCCTCATGGTAAGTTCAATACTTGGTGGTTTTATTGCAAATTCTTCTTTTCAACTGCTTATGTGGTTATCTATTATTCCACAAGTCTGTTGTCTCATCATTGCTTTCTTTTTTATAGAACCAAAAAATAGAGAGAGACAACAAAACAATATCTATGCACATATTCAAACTTCATTACGAAATATAATTAAAGAAAAAAAATTACAGTTAACAACTGCATATGATGCAATTCATTTTGGTATAGGAGAAGCCACCTTTTCATTCCGATCAGCATTCGTTGCCACACTGTGGCCTGTATGGGCAATAGGGATTTCAAAATCATTGTCATATCTTGGAGCGACCATAAGCTTCTGGTATAGTGGCCGGATTTTCAAGCGTATATCCCCGGGAACAATCCTTGTTATTAAAGATATTTATAATAGAACTATAGATTTTATTTCATATTTTTTCCCATCTCTGTACTCCCCTGCACTACTTTCATCAACATCATTGTTTTATGGGGTTCGACAAGTTGCGATCAAAACAATACAGCAAAATTTATATAGCAAAGAAGAACGGGCAACGATGCAATCTGTTGTGTCATTTATCGGAAACATTATCTATAGTGTGTTTGCAGTTCTTATTGGTGCACTCGCAGATACATATTCTCCTCGGATTGCTCTTATTATAGTGACGATATTACTGTTAATCATTATTCCAATAAGCTTACGTATTCGCAAAGGAGAACAGGCTTCATGAATATCCTTGCAATAGAATCGTCGTGCGATGAAACTGCTGCGGCAGTTATCAAAGATGGAACAGAAATTCTTAGTTCTATTATTGCTTCTTCACAAGCCATGCATGACAAATATGGTGGGATTGTACCTGAGGTTGCATCCCGGGAACAATTAAAATGCATATTACCAACGATTACTGAAGCAACGAAAAGTCTTGATTATGATGCAATTGCAGTGACTATTGGACCAGGACTCATCGGATCGCTTCTTATCGGTGTTGAAACAGCAAAAACAATTGCGTATGTAACCAAAAAACCAATTATTCCTGTTAACCATGTATTAGCTCACATCTATGCCAATTTCCTCGATTCTCGATTCTCGATTCTCGATTCTCGATTCCCCGCCATCGCTCTTGTGGTTTCAGGAGGACACACGGAATTATTTCTTATGACTAATAATAAAGATTTGAAATGGCTCGGAGGAACTATTGATGATGCAGCGGGTGAAGCGTTTGATAAAACAGCACGGCTTTTGGGATTTGGATCACGTGGTGGCTTAGCTATTCAAGAAACGGCTGAAAAATCATTCACTGTTAAACTCCCTCGTCCGCTTCTTCATGACGACACGCTTAATTTTTCATTCTCAGGACTTAAAACGGCAATCATGAGGGAATGGCAAAAAAATTCTGATCATTCTAAGAAATTCGTTAGTTCTCTTGCTTATGAAGTACAGGAAGTAATTACCGATGTATTGGTTTACAAAACAATGAAAGCTGTTGAGACGTATGATGCAAAATCGATCTTCATTGGTGGCGGTGTATCAGCAAATCTACGTCTTCGCGAAAAATTTCAAAAAACAGATATTCCTTTCTATTGCCCACCTATATCTCTTTGTACAGATAACGCTGCATACATAGGTAGTTATGCATTTTTCCGTGGTCACCCTGTTGATTGGCATTCTATCGAAGCAGCTCCAAATTTGATCGTTGAAGTATAATTGCTTCTTCTTCGCTCCAAGGTGAATACGTGCCTGGGTGATTTTGAATTGTTTTTACAAACTCTTTCCAGTCAACCCATTTCCATGCTTTTATTTCACTCTTTTTTGGTTTCGGATCTTTATTCGTAATACCAATGAATATTGGGCAAATTTCATTTTCCAAAATTCCGTTTTTATCTGCAAACCGATATCGATATGGAGCTACTTCTTTTATATCCATTACATCAATATGTAATTCATGACTCACTCTCCTTTTCACTGCATCAATCGTTTCTTCGCCAGGTGATACATGACCGCAAACGCTATTCGTCCACACACCAGGGAATGTTTTCTTTTCTAGCGCACGTTGCGTCACAAGTAACTGTTTTTTTGAATTAAAAAGAAATAGAGAAAACGCACGATGAAGCGGAGTATTTGTTGTGTGTACGGTTTCCTTATCCGCAACTCCTATTTGATTATTATATTCATCAACTAAAATTACTTGCTCCATGTGCGCCCACTTGGTGTCGAGCCAAGCGCCTCGAATTTATAAGATTCGCGCTCTACCGCTGAGCTATGGGCGCAATATGGCAATTATAGCAAAATAATAGGGTAATTACTGAAGCTTCGTGAGAAGTTGTTCCATTGAGCTTTCTATTTCAAGAGAGCGTTTTTCACTTTTTCCTAAGATTACATACGCAAATTTGCTTTGTTTTAAAAGATTTGACGAGGCAAGAACAACACCCTCTTTAGTTTTATGATTAAAAAGAACTGGCGCAAGTATTTCAATCACTTTTTCAAATGATGGTTTGATCCCATGTGGTAATTCGTAATCATTATTTGAAAGTGTGTAAGAATCCGTCATGAAATCTTTTCCGATTAGTTCTTGTGCTGCTTTGTACATATGCGTCCCGCCAGTTCGTCTGGCGTTTGATTCTGTGACATAGATTTCTCCGTTTTTTGCTGCAACATAGTCAACATCAAAATATCCCCGATATCCGCTTGCTGCGTATTGCTCACCGATAAAAAATCCTGTGTCGATAACGCGCGCGGCTATGCGCTCAGGAAGAACCGAATCATGCATTTCCTGTCCTTTATATATACCATTTTTATCAACCCGCATTGCACAGTAGTAAAGAAATTCAATTTTTCCGCTTTTTGTAATCTTAAATTCAACATTGGGAAACCCCCCGCCAATTACCGGATTAACATTGAGTAAATCTTCAATTACTATTGGAAATTTCTCCCAATAGCTGTCTTTTTGTAATTTATTATGAATTGCTTGTTCACAGGCTTTATATTCTTTTGGAAGATCTCCAGGACGGAAAATGAGCACTCCAGCACCTGAATGTCCTTTATTTGTTTTGATTACCACTCCATCCTCTTTGATATATTTATTTGCCGCGATCATAGCAGCATCGTATGTTGAAGCACAAATCAATCCATCAGCTACTTTAAAATCAGGCTCGAGTGCTCCACTTTTTTGTGCAAGTTGCCTAATGCCGGATTTACTCCCAAAAAAATTCACTGTCCAAGCACTCATTACTTCTGGAGACTCCGGTGTATACACAGTAATTCCACGAGAGGAAAGAACACTGACCAGGTGCAGCAATTGCGGGCTTGTTGTGTAACTAATAATTGTTAGTTTCTTGACCGAATTAGAAGCAACAACTAATTGATCTATTATTTCTGGATCCCGGATAATATCTTCACAGATTTCTCCAGTGTGGGTATTTGGAACAAGGACAGTTATGTGTTTTGAACCAAATACTTTTTGGTAGTACAACATGAATGCGTCTGATATTGGACGAGGGGCGATAAATATCGCTTCATTTTCTTCTGACATTGAAATCAAATCCCGTTCAGCGAGGTTTGCATTCCAATCGATTTCAAATTGCCGCTCATGCGTATCGGACATGGCACAAATAAATGGCCAGACGTCTTCAGAGAGATTAAAAATATATACTATTTTCTCGTGTTTTTTGACGGGGACTATACTGAGGGGTTCTTCTTCTTGGTCCATATTTTTTTTATAATCACAATACAAAAGTGTATAGGAAATTCAACATTTGTAAAGGGGTAGATTTTATAACCTCGCTCTCTGGGAAACTTCCGCCTCAACTAATTCTTTCGATCTGCCATATTTAAGACGTGATAGTTGAATAATTGCTTCGGCAATTTTTGGATTTTGCGTAGCGATAATCTTCTTCATATCTTTTGTCAAATCTATTGAGAATGGTTTGACTGGTTCATTGTGAACAATCGTTTTTATGTACGCATTGAATTTATCGATGTTAATTAAATCTGTCTCACTAAATGTTGGTTGGAATTCATGTTGGAGATAATTCGCATCAGTCACTCCAACACGAAACGCGATAAGCGACCCAACGTTACCAAAAACAGCGTTTTTCACTTCTTCTTCCATTTGTCCAATGAATTGGTTTGCAACAGTCAAATTAAGTCGGTATTTACGAGCTTCTGATAATATTTGTGCAAAATCGGGAGTGGCAAAATTTTGAAACTCGTCAACGTACAAATAAAAATCGCGGCGCTCTTGTTCCGGCGTCTCTTGCCTGCTCATGGCAGCAATGAGAATCCTGGGAACTAGAATAAGACCCAAGAAATTACTGTTCTCTTCACCTAATTTTCCTTTTGCAAGATTCACAAGGAGTATTTTTCCTTCATCCATCACTTTTCTAAAATCAAAAGATGATTTTGATTGACCGATGATGTTACGCATGAGTTTATTGGTGACAAACCGGCCAAATTTTGAAACGATGTAATCCAACACTTCTGATTTATGAAAGTCAGCTGTTTGTGCTATTTGATCTGTCCAATACCTTCGTATAATCGGATCAGATACTTTTGGTAAGAGTTCCTGAACAAACGCTGCATCAGTAAGTATTCGAACCACCTCAACAAACGTGTTTCCTGGTTCACACATAACCGTTAGCATGGCGTTTCGAATCGCGTGTTCAAACCGAGGACCAATAATACCGGTTTTCATCGGATCATAGAGTTTATACATAAGTCCGACAATGGAGGTCACTACAAAATGCTTCTGTTCCTCTGTATGTGCCTCAAGCATATTGAGCCCCATGGGACGCTCCGTATCAGATGGATCAAAATAAATCACATCTTCAGCACGTGATACCGGCATTCGAGACATGATCCCAGTAATTAAATCTCCATGAGGATCAATTACAGCTACCCCTTTCCCCGCGTTTATATCTTGCATGACAAGCTCTTCTAATAACTGTGATTTTCCTGTACCCGTTTTTCCAATCACATACATGTGCCGTCTTCTATCATCATCGCCAATATATATTGGCCGTTCTACGCCACGATATTTTGAAAGACCGAGGAAAAGTCCGGATTCCGGGATCAGCATGGGCGCAGGAGCACGCTTAGCGTTTAGCCAAAATATGTGTGGAGTTTCAACTGTTTTGTTGGGCAAATGGAAAAGTGTAGCAAGTTCGTCACTGTTTAATACACTTGACTGTTTATAAAACGGAAAATTAATAACAGGAAAATACCGATAGATAAAATCGATCATGAACACATATTTCAAAAAGAAACGAATTTCCCGAAATTCATTATTATCCGAAGAAAACTGATCAAATGATGCAAGAATATTTTTCAGATGCATCTCTGCTTGCTCTTTTGTTGTTGAAGTTACGACAATTCGAACCACAATATTAAATCCTGTTTTTTGAACCTTTTGATTAATCGACTCGAGTGTTTTTTGATCCACTTTGAAATTCGCCTTTTCTGGATTTGCTTCATCTTTTTTAATTTTTGAGATAAACGAATGACCATTCATCCGCCACTTATCGCTTGCCGGTTGAATAAGAATTTGGATAACTGCTCCTTCCCCTTCCTGCATTTTTGCCAAGACTGAAGTAATTGAGGATAAGGAGTCAGTCGGAAGATCTTTATATGTCCGAAGGGGAAAATAATTTGAATACTTAAGAACGAGTGGAACAAAAGCAACTTTTCCCTCTTTTGAAAATATTGAATATTCTTCTATTTCTTTAATATCAGCTCCTGGATATGCTCCGTGGATCTGTTTTTCCACGAGATCCATAAGATTTCTTGGAACGGAAACGTAAAACCTGATATCTTCACGACGGGCCGCAATTTCAAAGGCAATATGGTCTTGTGGTTGTAAAAACGCCCACCATTTTTTGTTATAGAGTCCATAAAGACTGGCAAACATCTGTTCAGCTGCATCAATTTTAATTTCATTTTCCCGTGGAACTGCAATTTGAAGAAGGACATAAGAAAGTGATCTTTTCTCTCTATTTCGATACTTCCATAACAAAAAAGCAATATAGAGAAGTCCTATACCAACACTCAAACAAATAAGAACAATCAAAAGACTGATTCCAAACATTTCTAATTTATAGGCAAGATCTGCAAATTGGTCTGTCATATTTTACTCTTTATTCCAAAAATCGTCAGTTGTCTTTTACACCACTCGGCAAGCCATCTGAACGAATTCATAACGCTGATATGAAGCCCCTGTGCAAGTTCGCTATCAGATAAGGAAATTGCGACAGATGGACTTGTTTGGATAGGAATATTTGTTCCTGTTGGCTTGACCCCTAATTGACTGACGGGTTGTGGAATTGGGACAATCGTCGGCTGCTGTGTTACTCCAACTGCAGTCATCTCTTTTGGAAGCTCTACTTCAGCTCCAGAGGCGCGTAGCCCCTGTTCGGAATCAGAAATCGTAATCCCTTCGGACTCTTTCCCAATACCGATAGCTCCTGTTGTAGGTGTTGGAATAGTCGATTTCCCACTTGTATCAGGCAGGTTATTCATAGCACTAATCATATCACAAATAGCAGTTAATCCCTTTCTAATCTTTTTAGAAAAGCAATGGCTTGATTGTCAAATCGTGAAACCGCAAACCACTTTTTTCCTAAATCCTTTAGTGAAGCCCCGAAATGATAGATATCTTGTTGATCTACAATAAGAAAACGATCGTGAGATAAAGCAAATTCTTTGATCTCTACTTTTGCAGAACGAATAATATCTGAAACGAATTTGTGAGCGTCAAAAACCTGCCCTTCGAAAAACATTTTTTGTTTTGGAATAACGTTATTTGATGCTAGTGCATTGAAAACTTGATCAAACCTTTTATCGGTTTTTATTCCGAACAGTATTTGCTCTTTCTCAATATCACGTACTTTTTCATACAATTGAGAGTAGTCATTAACGTGTTTTCGCATCTGAACAAAAGCATTCATGATTTGAATACTGACTCTTATGGCAATTTCACTCTTGAGAACTGCAGACAACATTGCCACTCCTTGTTCGGTAAATGCATAAGGAAGATATTTGCGTCCTACTTTATTGTTAAAGGTCACAAATTGTGACCTTAAGTTTACGTGTTCTAATTTAGTTAATTGAAAACAAAATTCATGCGGAAAACGATTTAGATTTCTCTTCAAAGCCTGATTTAATACTTTCGTTTCTACTCCATATAAGCGTGCTAAATCCTCATCTAACATCACTTGAACATTTCGCACCGTATAAATCTTGTCTCGGATAACTGTTTTTGGAACTATTGATTTCTTCAATCTTCTCATATATTGATTAAATTATACTCCAGTTTATTTCTAATGAAACCCTTGCTTAATTAGTTTGTGATACTATAGAAATATGAAAATAATCGATATCACAATGTGGATGGGAGACTGGATTTATCCTGGAGATAAACCACTTCAGATAGGCAGTCCCTATAGTGCTTTTGGCAAAGACAAAGAATTCTGTTACAATTTTTCTACCAACAGCGCCGATGGTACCCATATTCAGTCGCCCCATTATTTTCTGAAAGATGGTAAAAAAATCAACGAGTTCCCAATTAACTACTTCCGTCGAGAAGCGATCGTTGTCGATTTTTACAACTTACAAGAGAAATTCATTCCTAGCAATGAATTACGGAGAAAACTTGATAGCGAAAATCTTAATAACAAAGCCGTTATTTTAAGAACGGGAATTATGGATCAACTTCTTGATGGTAAAAATGCAAAAGATAAACTGATGCATCCAGAAGACGCTCAATATTTGATTGATAAAGGTATCAAGATGATTATTGCTGATGTCACTTGTCTTGACACTCCTCTGGAAAACAATGGCGACGCACCAACTACAACACTTTTTTGCAAACACGACGTGGTTTTGGTAAAACAAGCCTGTAATTTACAAGCTATTTCAAAACGTTATGTAATTATTGAGGCATATCCACTAAAAATTCGTGGTATTTCAGGTACACCCGTTAGAGCAATAGTTATTGAGGATTAACTTCAAAATTTTTATTAATTGACTACCGCAAACAAATGTCCATGAAGGCGTTGTCTTTTTAAAAAAGTAAGATATTCCTCTATTTCCCCAACCTCATCATCCCATTTATCTGACGCAATCTGTTGTATAACTCTTTGTCGAATACTATCTTCCCCACAATATTTTCGCACTACCTTACGTAAAAAATGAAGAAGATTATGTGTGGTCCGCGTGGCATCTTGCGCTATTTCTACTTCTTCAACTGGTACAAGTTTATCCTGATCGTTTGATTCCATCCACAGTATTTTCTTTACGGTGCAAAGCGGTGACTCTCCACGCATAATCTGTTTTCCTAATGTTTTTGTTAATTCATTAATACCTTGAATCGATACTTGATCAACTTCAAAAATAGCGTCTGTTTCTCTCATTTCTTGCTCTTCTTGAACATGCTTTTCTTCTTGTATTTTTGGTTGCACAGGAATAGGAACATATTCTGCTATCGGCATATTTTCTCGGACTGTTTGTTTTATATAGTTTTGTTTTATGGCAGCAAAAGATATGGTAATTACTTTTTCGTGATATATAGGAATAGCCTGTGTATCTATCATAGTCACAATTGTTGCTATGGGTAATACAAAATCCGGTTTCACTTCCTGTTGTTTTATTATTGGTTCTGGTTCTTTTGTAGGTTTTGGACTTGCTTGAAAAATTATCATCGGTATATCTTGTGGCACATTCTTCTGTTGATCATTAGGAAGAATCATTTCTTGTACTATTTGTGTGGGTTCTGTTCTTACTTTATAGTGAGAAGTCTCAAAAAATTTTATGGACTCTTTTATTACATGTTGTTTTTGAATAGGTATCTCATCAGGTACTATCCATGGTCGAACTGAAGTATCCCAATATATTACTGGGGTTAACGGAAGATGAATAAATGGCTTATTTTTTGCTAGTGGAATTTGCTCTTCTCGAATAAAAGAATCTTCTGTGAAAGCAAATAGACGTTTATAAAATTGGGGCTCTATATGTTTGATTTCTGAAACACCATTAAATTTTGGTTTGGTCCTCACTTGTTGTTTTATGATTGGCTCTATTACTTCTATTGCCCGTTGCATAGACAATTTTTTATCGGCAAAAAGAAATATTTTATCTGTCAGATGCAGTGATTCAAGATGAGCAAAACGCTTTTTTGCGACATCTTGAATAGTTAATTGTTGTTTTGTAGCGTCAATAATTTTTGTTGTTCCTATTCTGGCTATGGGATCGAACTGCATGATTACCACATCACGATCGCCGTAACTTGTTACAACTGTTGTTGCTCCTTGTCTAAAGTGTTCTTCTATCAACCGCGATATGGCGTGTTCCTCAGGAGAATACGTATCAGGCATTAGCCTCAATTGACGTTCATGAAGCTCAATCAATCCTTGTCCATATTTTGTATACAAAATAGAACCATCTTCTGTTAGAGTAAACGCTGCTTCAGGTACGTCATATTCAGATAATCCTAAATTTTCCCGATCCCCTGCCTCACGATTTAAACGGAATTGCGGGCGTAAATCAGCGGCTGTCTGAAAACGAATATCAGTAGCGGACCATTCTGGATGTGTTTGTTGAATACTTGTAAATTTATCTCTATACGCAAGAAGTAAATTTTCTTTTTCTGGTATGCAATTCATATAATTTTCCTGCTCGGGACATGCATTCATAGTAGAGTATCGGACTATAACCGTTGCGGCACAGTGGTTGATTTACACAACCTTCCTCTATATATGAATTTTATTAAACTAATGCTTTATAACGTTGTATATTCCAATATTTAACTAGTTCATATCCGTAGTAAAAAATAAAACCATAGAAAAAATCACCGAGAAGTGAGTTTCTAAAAAATGGGAGAGCCATGATATAACAATGAATAAGACCGGTTAATGTTTTTGCATACATGCCGTTTGGAACAAGCCAGACGGCAAAGTTTGTAATAATAAAAAATATAATGGATGATATCAATGTTCCTGTTAAAAATCGTGACAGAGAGTATTTTCTTTGGACCCACCAGCCGATACAAAGAGTGATCATAAAACTCCCGTATGTCGCCCACATAACTGGATGGAGTCCAATTACGACATCGGTAATCAGCATAGTTAATAACAGAATTATCATCCCCTTTTTCAATCCGAATTTTGCACTGGAAAATAAAGCGGTTGCCCCAACCGGAGTCATATTGGGAAGATGCGGAACAAGACGGGAAATAATTCCAATGATGGTAAGAGCAATTATTTCCATTTTAGTAAATAGGCGTTGTATATTTCCATTCAACAGTATCCCCTTGTTTTAATTCATATTTATCTGATGCGACTTCTCCCGACTTTCCATTGACGTAATAAATCCAAACTTTATCTTTTGTCATTTTTTGTTCTCCAACCCCTTCCACAAATATTCCGAAGTCATATTGTTTGGTTTGAAGAACTAAATTATTTTTCTTTGCTATCAAAACAAGAGCATCATAGGGAGTAGCTGCTTGAATATTTTCATATGTTATTGAATTTACTACTCCTGTCACCGTCGACGCGGTGTTTGTTGAAATTTTCGGTCGCACATACCAAAGGCCAAATCCAAGAATACTAATGATAATTGCTAAAATAAATATTCGCATTATTTTTTTCATTGTTTTGTTCCTTTCCATGATAATTCTTTTATACGATTCTTTTTATTGATAACCCGTGCATACACAAAAAAAAGATCTGATAACCTGTTCAGATACTTGACGATTATAGCATAGTGTATATGATTGCGTGTGAGCCGTACAATCGTGCGTTCTGCTCTTCGACAGACGCTTCTTGCTACATGCACGTATGATGCTGTCAGAGACCCTCCCGGGAGAATAAAATGAGTAAGTGGTGATAATTTTTTACTAAACACATCCATATACGTCTCCATTTGTTTTACTCTCTTTTCAAGTACATCCACATTTCCACCCCACCCAGCAAGGACACTTCCGATCAACATCAAATCTTCTTGAACAGTATGAAAAAATTTTGTGAGTTGGTCTTTTTTAGAAAGATGGGCTATGACGAGTCCGACGATGCTTGTCAATTCATCAATTGATCCATATGCTTCTACCTGCGGATCTCCTTTAGAAATACGGGTTCCGCCAAATACAGCTGTTGTTCCGTCATCACCTGTTTTTGTATAAATTGGCATACATTACTTTTAACATTCACTGTATCCGCAGCTGTAACACTTTTTACACGACTCCTCAAACACGAGACTTCCTTCTCCGCAATGCGGACATAAATCAATCGTCACTAATCGTTGTTCTTCTGGAGCATGAGCGACAACTGTTGCTGGCGTTGCTCCCATTTTTTCAAGAAGAGTATTAATATCAGGCGTTGTCGCTGCTTTCGTAAGGTTGTGTTTGGCAAAAAAACCAAAGTGCCGGTCAATCACTTTTGCAACAGCATCAGGAAGACTTCTCACGCGGTTTTCCCCAAATCCAAGTGACCTAGCACCACCAATACCAATGAGCTCCGCTGCTATTTTCCGTGCCCGTTCCATCGCAGGAAGCGGAGACGCCATACGAAGCATGAGAGATATTAGTCTTCCCATTGCTTCAGCCATTGCAGTCACATCACTTCCAGCTTTTCCAACATTAACAAACAACTCCACTGGTTGATTACCGCCATTTGTGTTGACTGTCACATACGCAATACCAACTGGTGTTTCAACTTGATAGGTTGATCCCGTAACAACCGGCGGTCTTGGTTTCACCTCGGGCATTCCTGCAATAATGCCGTTTGCGTGGTCTTCTTTTTTCTCTTCTGTAGTTCTTGTTAATACTCCTTGACGACTACCCTCCCGCATGTACGCAATCCCCTTACAACCCAATTCGTATGCCATTGTATAGAGTCGTTTCACATCTTCCACTGTGTTTGAGTTTGGAGCATTAACCGTTTTACTTATTGATGCATCGACATATTTTTGAATAGCTGCTTGCACTTTTATGTGTCCTTCAGGAGTTAGATCATTAGCCGAAACAAAATAATCTGGACGATCTTCTTTCATGGGTTCTCTTCCATTTGCCACTCGAAACTCACTACACCACTGATCAAACAGAGGGTGACGAATGATATGTTCTCCTAGTCTATCGCGCCTTATAAACTCAAATTCATATACTGGCTCGATACCGCTAGATACCCCTGAAAGAAGTGACGTAGAGCCGGTCGGTGCTTGCTGTAAAAGAAGTGAATTTCTAATTCCATATCGCTTTAATTGTTTTAATAACTGTTCCGGAAGTTGACTCACAAAATATCCTTCTGCATGTTTTTTCTTATCTATTTTTGGAAACGATCCTTTCTCGCGAGCTAGCTGTATGGATTCTTCATACGCGCTATCACGGATAGTTCTATAAATTTTATCGATTTCCTCTAGACTTTCAGCCGACCCGTACCGAAGTCTCATTTTAATAAGTGCGTCCCCCAGTCCCATGGTGCCAAGACCGATACGCCTCTCTCCCTCAAGTTGCACTTTTTTAATTTCATCGAAAATATACACATCTGCATCAACGACATTATCCTGAAACCGGACACCAATTTTTGAAACCTCTTTTAACCGTTCATAATCCATTTGTCCTTCGGGTGTAACAAGCGACGCGAGATTAATAGAGCAGAGATTACATACGCCCCAATATGGTAATCCCTCTTCACCGCATGGATTTACACAGTTTACGAATTCAAAGTAGTAATTATTAAACTGTTTATTATATCTCTCCATGAATACTACTCCGGGTTCTGCGCTTGCCCACGCGGCTTTGGCAATAAGATCCCATAAGGCACGAGCCTTGATTGTTTTTGTTACGATCGGTTTTTTTCCAAGCGCAATCCAATTTGGAAGATATCCATCCCATTTGATGTCATAGTCAGGATCCGTTACATCCGGAAACATCAGATCCCAATCGCTATCCCGTTTTACTGCTTCCATAAATGCATCTGACACGCAGACAGACAAATTCGCTCCGTTAATTTTATTTAAATCCTGTTTTACGGTAATAAATTCTTCAATGTCCGGATGCCAATCCCACAACATGAGCATGAGGGCGCCCCGTCTTGTTCCTCCTTGTTGAATGATGTCTTTAGTGGCAACAGAAAATAGTTCTGCCCAATTAATTGGTCCTGAAGAAAATCCGTTTACTTTCTTAACCCGGGCTCCCCGGGGTCTGAGACTTGATAAATTAATACCCACTCCTCCTCCGCGGGCCATGATTTCTACCATATTTCCCAAAGTATCAAGTATTCCCCCGCGGGAATCTTTTGGACTGGGAATGACGAAGCAATTGTAAAACGTCACTTTATATCCAGTTCCTGCTCCTGATAGAATTCTTCCTCCGGGAACAAACACAAAATCTTCCATCGCATGATAAAATTTGTCTTCCCAAAGTTTCCTCACGTCAACTTTTTCGATCGCTGCCACTGCTTTGGCAACGCGTCTCCATGTTTCCTCAGGAGTTTTTTCAATAGGCTTTCCGGTCTCATCTTTCAATGCATACCGATCTAAAAATACGGTATTGCGAATGCCGGTTAACTCCATACAAACATCCTCCTTTAGGAAATTTTTTTAATTTCTTTTGCTAAATCTTCAATATCGACAAATTCTTTAAATACGCTGGAAAATCTGATGTATGCGATTTTATCCAGTTTTTTTAATCGTTTTCCCACAAGCTCTCCGATTGTTTTACTTGTTATTTCATTTGTTTCTCCACCGATTAACTCCCGTTCGACGTCATCAACAATTGTATTGACTTGATCAGCTGACAATGTCGTTTTTCCGCTTGCCCTCCAAATACCTCTTCGTAGTTTTTCCCGGTCAAATGTCTCACGTCTGTTATCCTTTTTAATCACTGTTATTGGTATCTGTTCCACCCGTTCATACGTCGTAAACCGCTTTTCGCATTTCGGACACACGCGTCTACGTCTAATAATCGTGACATCTTCGTTATCTCTTGTTTCGAGAACTTCTGTATTGTTATGATCGCAATAAGGACATTTCATGTGTGAAAATCAAAACGCTATATATGGTGGACTAGATGAGAATAGAACACTAAATCTATGGGGTCAAGACGTATCTTCTATATCAAAACCAGTCAATATAAAAACCAGCTTCATTCTTTATTTTATGAAGAAATAGTACGGAGATTATAATGTCCGTTATCTACAAGAGTATTCAATACATACGATATGTATTGCTATTTCAATGCTTTTATCTCTTGTTGAACTCTTGTTGCAAGCTCTATTGATGAGGTTACTGGAACTTGAACAAGCAACTCCTGAAGAACTTCTATATGTTTTGCTAGTGCTTTTTCAGCGTGTTCAATCACATATGGCGCTATGACACCGCCGCCGGTTTTATATGTTGCCAGTCCCACTACCGCCTTCTCCATATATTTTTCCGCTTTTGATATGGTGGTTTCAGCAAGTGAGAATTTTTTTTGCTCAATAAGCATAATTCCCATCTGCAGCCTCTTATCTGCCTGAAGAATATAAAATTCAGATTTACGGACCGGCTCTATAATCACCTTTTCAAGTGTCCAATCGCGCAACCGTTTCATAAAATACAGAGGGTGATCCGGAAGAACGCCGGGATATGGGAGAGCATAATCAATTTTAGCTACCGCAGGAATGGATTCAATTGCAACAACTGGTTGCGTCATACCCATACAAAGAATCAAAAGAATGATAGAAAGAATATATTTCATAACAGCTCTCCTTTATCCCCTAGTATACTCTGTTTTGCAAGTTGTATCACTTCATCTGAAGTTAACCCGATAGCAGTACACACAAATTGTTCGAGTTCTTTGACTTTTGGGTACGCTTTATCCAATATATATACTTCTTCTTTTGGTAATTCTTCGGCTCTCCATAACGCAAATCGTGCATCCACAGAAATTGTTTCATATTTCGTCATTTTATCTGCAAAAAACAATAATTTTTCTTCCCAAGTTTTTGGAGCGATACGCACATCGAGTATCGCATGAAGTGGATGTGTCCGCACGACATTTGCCACTTCGTCCATATTGATTTCTTTTAAAATTCTTACTCCTGTATCCGGATGTCTCTCTCCAACTTTTGCAGGAATATTTTTATCAATATCATGAAGGAGTGCCGCAGCAAGCAGTACTTCTGTTTGTATAATGATCTGTTTTTTTTCTTTGAGTTTTGAGGCAAAAAATAGTGCAAGTTTTGCAACAAGAAGACAGTGGTGTTGTTTCTGTTCTGGAAGGTTGTATGTTTTCCAAAGCGAAATAGCTTGTGTATAGGTTGGAACCATACTCATATTTCTTTTTGTTGACCGTTCATCTTAAAATATCCGAGCGCTTGAAGAACAAGATTTAATGTTTCTTTTGGTCCATGAGAATAGGTATTAATGACAAGATCATAATATTTCGGATCCCAATAATCAGTGACTCCATACATCCGTTTCCATTTCCCGATATTTGCATCTTCCCGATCCCGTAAATGTGTTTTTGCCCCTTCAACGCTTAAATTGTCACGATTGACGACCCGATCAATACGAAGAGCATCATCACACATAAGAAGCACTTTTAATACATGGGGAAGGCCTCGCATATTCCATCCTGCTATCCATGATTCCACAGCGACATGCGTATCGGGATTATTTAATTTTTCCCTCATTGCAACATCTATTTGATGATCAATATCATCACTATAATCCGTCGCTACATGATGTTTTGTATCGTCTACTTTATGTTTGCCGTTTTCAATTGCAAATTTTCTCGCCCAATCTCCGCCGGAAAATATTTCCCAACCTAGCGCTTCAACAATGGGTTTTAAATTTTTAAGAAGTGTTGACCTTCCTGCTCCGGGGCGACCGGAAATTGCGATACTTGAATATTTTAAAGGGTGTGTGTGTTGGTTTTCCATGTCCATAGTATAGTATAATAAAAGAATGAAATCTATCTATCTTTCCATATCATGGCCTAAGTACTGCTCTTATACGCGAAAACTCGCTGATGCAATATTAACCAGTGGACCAGAAGAAACACAAATAGTTGCTATCGCTCGAGGCGGATTGATCTTGGGACGACTATTGTCTGATTATCTCAGCGTTCCTGTTGCGACCATTACTATTCAAAGTTATAAAGATTTTACGAAACCAAACGAGCTTATTATTAGCGAACATCTCAAAGTAAATATTAAAGACAAAGCGATTTTGCTTGTTGATGATGTGGCTGATCGTGGTATTACATTTAAACGCGCTGTTTCATATCTCTTAAGATTCAAGCCAAAGTCTATTACAACAGTAAGCATGTTGTGTAAAACACAATCCACATTTCGGCCGGATTTCTTTGCACAAGTGACAGATAAATGGGTTATTTTCCCGTACGAAGTGACGGAAACTATTCTTCATGTCATCAAAACATTACGCGAACAGGGAAAAACAAAAATAGAAATTCAAACAGCGTTAGAATCACTTGGATATTCTGATGCAGAAATTTATTTCGTCTGCAAGCACTATTTTCCGGAAGAACATTGTTGCAAATAATTTATTATCTCCCGATATACATCGCCATTTCAATGAGTCTGCATGCATATCCGTATTCATTGTCATACCACGCGCCAATTGCAATCATATCGTCTGAAACAACATCTGTTATTTGTTCATCAATAACACAGGATGCAGAGTTTCCGATAATATCCGATGACACGAGTGGATCATGAGACACTAACAGCTTTCCTTTTAAATCCGTGGTTAAACTTGCTTTTTCAAATATCGTATTAACTTCTTCAATCGTTGTTTTCCGTACTGTTTTAAACGTTAGATCTGAATACGAACCGCAAATGACGGGGACACGAATAGCGGTCCCCGCAAATTTTCCTTTAATTTCCGGATAGGCCGCAATAACCGATTCAGACGCACCGGTAATCGTTGGAACAATATTAACTCCGGCAGCTCGGGCACGCCTGGGGTCTTTTTCTGTTCCGTCTACAATATTCTGGTTTGCAGTATATGCATGAATAGTTGTCAACACCCCCTCTTGAATACCAATTTGCTCATTGATCAGTTTCACGATCGGTGCAACGCAATTTGTTGTACATGATCCGTTAGAAATCATTGATTCTCCGTGATATTTTTTTTCATTTACTCCTAAAATATATGTTGGGATTGTCGGATCTTTTACAGGAGCGGAAATGATAACTTTTTTTGCTCCGGCCTGAATATGGTCTTGTGCTTTATTATCAATAAATTTTCCTGTACATTCCAGTACCACATCAACTCCATAAGTTCCCCATGGAATAGTCGACGGATCATTACCTGTCAGAAGTGAAATAGTTTGACCGTTATATGACAACTTATCTGTTGTATGACTGATTGGCTCCGGAAAATGACCATACACTGAATCATATTTGAGCCGCATGGCAATAGTTGCAACATCGTAGTTTCCTTTTGTATTGATGGCAACGATATCAACCGGATATTTTTCTTTTAAAGCAGCACGCAGAACGACCGTCCCAATTCTTCCCAGTCCGTTAATGCCGATTTTTATCCGTTTTTCTTCCATATATTCATCATAGCTTATGCTTCCCACGCGGGCAATGTGCCCTTGGTTAAAAATTCAAGTAACATTCCCCCGCCTGAGGCAATCAGTTTTATTTTATCTTCTACGCCAATGTGTGATACCGAAGCTTCGGTATCGCCTCCTGCAATAATCGTATACGCGTCACTATTTCCAATTGCTCGCGCAACTTCCAATGTCCCCTTTCGTGCATCCTCTTTTTCGAAAAACCCAAGTGCCCCTGACCAGATGACGGTTTTAGATAGAGAAATATATGATTTAAATTTTTCTATATCAGCGTCACTTAAATCCAACCCGTCTTCCCGAAGACATGCTACATATATTTCTTCCTCTTGCGTTTTAGAGATGAATAGTGGAAGTTTTCCTCCAATAAGTATGTGGTCGGCAATAGAAACGAGTTGTGGAACATAGGAAAGCTTATCTTCTTTTGCGCCACCTAAAATAATGGTTATTGGTTTTTGTGGATTATGAACAACGATTAATATTTTTTCGACTTCGCTTATAAATGCCAAACCATAATATGCAGATAATTCTTTAAAGAGCATAACTGACCGGTGTTTTCTATGAGAAGTCGCAAGAGCGTCATTTACATAGACATTTGCAAGAGAAACAAGCGGTCTTAAAAATTCCGGATCGTTTTCCTCTTCTTCGGGGCAAAATCGCAAATTCTCAAGTACGGTCACGTCATACGATTCAAAACTCTCAATATCTTTTATAAATTGATGACGAATGGTTGTTTTTTGAAATTCCTCAATAAGAGAAACAAGTGTTTGATAGACGGGATATAACGATAATGTCGGATCGTTCCCCTTCGGCCGGCCGAGATGACCAATGATACAAATCCTACAGTGTTTATCCAATAGAATTTTTATGGTCGGAAGAGATTTTTTTAACCGGTCTTCATCTTCAACCTTCCCGTCTCTCATCGGCACATCCAAATCCATTTTCAAAATGACTTTTGAATTTTCCGGAACTTCAACAACAGACTGTAGGTTCATAAAATAATCATACCACAAGAGGTGCGAGTATTAGCATTTGGAACGCGTTTAAGTAGATGTTGTTATTAGATTAAATAAATAATTCTATCGTCCTATTATTGTATCGGGATAATCTACACACATGTCATTGTGTAATCGAATAACACCTTGCTCATTATATATTTTTGGCTTAATTATTTTTGCGATTTTATATACCAATGCAATAGGTATTAAACTTTGTTGTTGGACAGAGGCGTTACATGCTGACCACATTTGAAGAATAGGTTTGCCTTCTTCACATGCTTTTTCTTTACTCCATTTTTCACTTCGTGATGCAACCAGTGTGTTATTCATCGATATATTATATTCGTTAAGGCAATATGACAATTTATTTACTGTTGGAGTGGTAATAATAAACATTAATATTATTATAACAATAATAGATAATAAAATGATGGATATATATTTCATATATTCAGTATCAATCAACTATAAACAATAGTCAAATGACTGTAACTAGACAAAACATTACTTTTTCAATATGGTTACTCCCCAGGAGGAGTGGGGAATCTCTCGATTTATTATTTCTTTACAATCTTCCTGATGAGTCGCTATTTCGTCAAACACGCCGATGGAAAGCGTTGCTGCGTCACCAGCGGCAAGGATGAGTATATCTCCTGGTTCGAATGGAATATTTGTTTCCTGCGATGTCCAGCTGTAGCGCTCCCGCCCTAATGCATCTTGCTCATTATGTGTTTCTTCGTTGATAAATCCGAATATTCGTCGTTCACCATTCGTCCTTAGTTCATACATACTTCCCTTTCCAATGCATCCCACCCACGCTGCTCGAGTTCCCACGTTGCAAAATACACCTTCAACATATGCTCCGGACTTGAAGTTTGATTCTTTCTTTTTTTGAAACAATGCAATATTTGTTGTGCGCAGTATTCGTTTTAATAATTTTTTCCTATCTAAAAAATAATATTTCCGTCTTCGAATCTGTTCATATCCCCACAGTGATGTGTCAACGGCAAGTTTAGCTGCTGTTGGAGCCGTGGTAAACACGGTTCCATGGACGATGGAAAAAAAATCTTCTGCGATATTTCCATGCGCAAAGCCGGAATCTGCATTTGAAGAAACCACGGTAGTCCAATCCATGCTTCTATTATATAATAGGAACGTCATGAAGATAAAAACATATATTTTTTGGCTCCTTCCCATAGGTCTTATTCTTTTTGTATACATTTCTATTTTCAAAGATCTCCCGTCCCCGACAAAATTAGGTTCTTATGATATTCCGCTTGCGACAAAAATTTATGACAGGAACGGAACACTCCTCTTTGATATTTTTACTGATCAAAACCGATCACTTGTCCCATATCTTGAAATTCCAAAGTATGTCCAAGAAGCAACAATTGCAATTGAGGACAAGGATTTTTATAAACATCAAGGGGTCAATCCAATTGGAGGAATGCTTCGTGCAATAATTGCAACGATCACTGGAAAACAGCTGCAAGGAGGCTCTACGATTACCCAACAATTGGTTAAATCTGCACTATTAACCCCAAAGCGTACCATTACACGAAAAATTAAAGAAATCATTCTGTCTTATTGGGTCGAACTTATATATCCGAAAGATAAAATTTTGGAAATGTATTTAAACCAAGTCCCGTATGGCGGAACTGCATGGGGAATAGGAACTGCTGCAGAAAAATATTTTGGAAAAACAGTTAAAGAACTTAATCTTGCCGAAAGCTCACTTCTCGCCGGTCTTCCTCAAGCCCCAACGTTCTATTCTCCATTTGGAAATAATCCAACTCTTTCCATAGCACGCCAGCACGAAGTACTCAGACGAATGACTGAGGATGGATATATAACAAATGATCAGGCAGAGGAAGCAAAAAAAATAGAACTTGTGTTTAAAAAACCAACTAACATTAAAGCTCCGCACTTTGTCATGTACGTCAAGGAACAACTTGTTAGTCGATATGGAGAACGACTCGTGGAACACGGAGGACTAAAAGTTATAACAACACTCGATTTACCACTTCAGGAATTTAGCCAAGACACGGTTGCATCAGAAGTTGCAAAACTAACTTCCACTCATGTCACAAATGGAGCAGCACTTGTCACCAATCCTGCAACAGGTGAAATACTTTCCATGGTAGGAAGCGTTGATTACTTCGCAACCCCTTCGGGTGGATTTAATGTAACTACTGCATTACGACAACCAGGATCTTCTATAAAACCAATTAACTATGCAATTGGTATTGAACGGAAATTAGTTACTCCGGCTACTTTGTTTTTGGATGTTCCTACCTGTTTTGGAGTTATGAACCAGCCGACATACTGTCCGCGTAACTATGATGGAAAATTTCACGGACCAGTTCAACTTCGGTTTGCGCTTGGCAATTCCTATAATATTCCGGCGGTAAAAATGCTTGCAATAAATTCTCTTCGGGATATGGTTGCATCAGCAAGCGCGTTTGGACTGACCACCATAACCAATCCTGATAATTACGGCTTGTCGCTTACCCTTGGTGGCGGCGAGGTGCGTATGGTTGATATGGGTGAAGCATTTGGAGTATTTGCAAATGGTGGCATACGGAGAGATCTTGTTGCAATAAAAAAAGTCATAGACCGAACAGGAAAAGTTCTTGAAGAATATACAGATCCGAATCTTGATAAAAAAATTCCCTCACAACTTCTTCTTAAAGGAGAACGGGTACTGACACCGGAAACAACATTTCTTATTTCTCACATCCTTCTTGATAACAACGCCCGTCAGGATATGTTTGGAACATCATCATTACTTGTCATACCTGATCATGCCGTGTCAGTAAAAACGGGCACAACAGATGACTTACGGGATAACTGGACTATTGGATATACCCCTTATATACTCGTGGCCACCTGGGTAGGGAATAACGATAGCACTCCTATGAATCCATGGCTTGTTTCAGGAGTGACTGGAGCGGCACCTATTTGGAATAAAATCATTAAAAAGGCGCTTGTTGGAAAACCAGATATATGGCCGAAACAACCTGACGGGATTGTTGGAGCGCAAATTTGTACCACATCGGGACTTCTTCCTCCTCGCGACGGTGACGGAGACAGAGGATGTCCAACAAGATTTGAATATTTTATTAAAGGAACGATGCCCTCAGAAAGAGAAAATTTGCGTCAACCGGTTCTTATCGATAAAGCAACGGGGGATCTTGCAGCTCCCGGAAAAACCGATGCTGTCGAAATGCAGGATCATAGCATCTTGAAAGACTCATTATCCGTCTATTGTCTTGATTGTCCGCATCCGGACAATAAACCGGTGTTTATCCGACCGTAACAAGAAATTCCTTATTGTAATAATTCCTATCTATGGTATAACACGAGAAGTTATATGAAGAAATATCATGCAAAGTCGTTTTTTCTCGGCATTATCGCCGCTATTGTCTTTTTATTCCTTCCTTACTTTATCTATACGTGGCTCAAAGTTCTTCCCAATCCATCAATGCTCACACGAAGAGATTTAGAAGTTTCAACAAAAATTTATGACCGAAATGGATCTCTCCTTTACGAGATATATGCTGATCAAAATAGAAATCCTATCCCAATAAGTGAAATCCCAAATAATATTATCCAAGCAACGATTGCAATTGAAGATAGAGATTTTTACCGTCATAACGGATTTTCCATGAAAGGCATATCACGTTCACTGTGGGAAATATTAGTTCATCATCGAATTCAAGGAGGTTCTACTATTACTCAACAACTCATTAAATCTGCTCTTCTTACTCCGGATGTATCGATTGTAAGAAAAATAAAGGAACTAATACTTGCGTTTTGGGCAGAGCGGATGTACACAAAAAATCAAATATTGGAAATGTATTTCAACCAAGTTCCGTACGGCGGCACTGCGTGGGGAATTGAATCAGCCAGTCACACCTATTTTGGAAAACCAATCAAAGAGCTCACCCTTGCCGAAAGCGCACTCCTTGCGGGACTTCCTGCTGCCCCATCTGAATATTCTCCATTTGGCAGTCATCCAGAAAAAGCTTTTAATCGACAAACGGAGGTTTTACGAAGAATGCGGGAAGATGGATATATTACCCAGGAAGAAGCGGATGTTGCGTACAAAGAAACAATACATTTTACCACTCCAAATGTATCAATGCGGGCTCCTCACTTTGTCATGTACATAAAAGATATGTTGGAAAAACGATACGGAGCACGGCTTGTTCAACAAGGCGGATTGAGAGTAATCACCTCTCTTGATGTCACGATACAAGAAAAAATGCAGGATATCGTAACAAATCAAATCAATGGCCTTTCATATCTCCAGGTGGGAAACGGTGCTGCACTCGTTACCAATCCAAAAACAGGAGAGATTCTTGCGATGGTGGGCAGTCGCGATTATTTTGATACAAAACGGGATGGGAATGTCAATGTCACCACAAGTTTGCGTCAACCAGGATCATCAATAAAAGTTGTTACCTATGCTTTGGCTCTTGAAAACGGATTCACTCCCGCAACAATTTTCGATGATTCTCCGGTCGTGTATACGTATCCTGGATATCCATCATATGCTCCGGTTAATTACGATGGGAAATTCCATGGACCAACACCACTTCGATATGCGTTAGGCAATTCATATAATATTCCGGCAGTAAAACTTGCTGCAAAATTAGGTGTGCAACAAATAATTAGCAAAGGAAGGCTCATGGGAATAGGAAGCTGGATCGATGAATCCCGCTACGGTTTATCTATTACTCTTGGCGGTGGTGAGGTATTCATGACAGATATGGCTGAAGTATTTGGAACACTGGCAAACAATGGGAAACGTATGGATTTGGTTCCCATTTTAGAGGTCACTGACTACACAGGAAAGGTTTATGAACGAACTAAAGAAGAGCGTGGAGTTCAAGCAGTAAAACCAGAAGTCGCGTGGATAATGAGTAATATGTTAAGTGATAATGCAGCCAGGACGAATGCTTTTGGTGCGCAATCTACTCTTGTAATTGCCGGAAAAACTGTATCAGTGAAAACAGGAACAAGTAATGACAAACGGGATAACTGGACCATTGGATATACTCCGTCAATTCTTGCGGCAGTATGGGTAGGAAATAATGATAACACACCCATGAATCCATATTTATCATCTGGAGTGACCGGAGCAGCTCCGATATGGCATGACATGATGACGGAATTACTCAAAGATAAACAAGATGAAATTCCTCAAAGGCAAGATTCTATCGTTTCCCTTCCCTGCTATTTCGGCAAACCGGAATATTTTATCCGTGGTACAGAGCCGGCAGGTGGTCGGTGTTTACCGCTTCCTACACCGACTCCAACGCCGACTCCGTAAAATACAACACGAGCCTTACACTGTTTTCGGTGGTCGTGCAATATTTACTACTAATGGTCTTCCTTCAATAGCTGTACCATTTAAGGTTTCGATTGCTTTTTTTGCTTCTTCATCCGTCGCCATTTCCACAAATCCAAATCCTCGTGATCGACCGGAATACTTATCCACAATCACTTTCGCGGACACAACTGTTCCCGCTTGAGCAAATGTTTCGCCTAATTTGGCATCGTCCATGGTGTACGGAAGATTTCCGACAAATAAATTAATTGCCATAATGATTTTCCTTTCTTCCTCAGGATTGAATTTCGAGAAGCAATAAGACGAAGAAAACACTTCGACAAAGACATCCGACTTCTTCCTAAGTCACTCGTAAGTATATCATAAACGTGCCTATTCCACTACTTCTTCCTCATCGTAGCTTGCTTCCTCTGAAGCGGAATCGTTTGTTGTTTCTGTTGGCGTGAAGTCAAAACTGGATGCAATCGTACCAGCGACATCTATCCAAT
>Ga0208958_1001199_pt1 | contig 27086 bp, 19 predicted proteins | sample RifOxyB1_FD_184032 | JGI IMG/M metagenome (GOLD analysis project Ga0208958, IMG submission 184032) | Soil microbial communities from Rifle, Colorado - Rifle Oxygen_injection B1 (SPAdes) | ecosystem: Environmental > Terrestrial > Deep subsurface > Rock core/Sediment | place: Rifle, Colorado...
TTCTGAAATCTTTAGCCCTTGCAAGTTATAATTAGTTACAAATAAAATGGTAAATAGCACGCTGGCATTTATAAATGCAATAAGGAGTATTAAATTATTTGTGTAAATTAATCCCATCAGTAATAGAGCAACATTGGTCATAATAAAAATCATTCCGTTTAAAGAAGGGAGTATATAGGTTTGGTGCTCTTTTAAGAGAGGATATATTTTTTTTTCAAGGTGATGAAAAAGTTTCATACAATTTCAATTTTACCAATTATTTCAAGAGCCAGTTGTTCCCCAACCCCTACTTCGCTTCGGCTTCCTTTATTGATCCGATGACCAATTACAGACGGAAGAATGTGTTGAACGTCTTCTGGAATGATATGGTCTCTACCTTGGATATAAGCATAAGCTTTAGCCGCACGAAGAATATCAAGGCCTGCGCGCGGGCTTAATGATCTAAGATTATGGCTGCTGCGAGTATAATTAAGTATGTCTAAAATATATTTTAAAATTGGCTCACTAGAGAAAATCTCAGCAGCCTTTTTTTGGTGTATAGATAATTGTTCTAAAGTTATAAGTGGAGTAATGGTATCTAATTTGGATTGAATTTTTTCTGATTTAAGCAGTCGAAGTTCATCATGATGGGTGGGAACGTTTAAATGAATTCCCATAAGAAAACGATCAATTTGTCCTTCAGGAAGCGGGTTAGTACCGACTTGTTCGGTGGGATTTTGGGTAGCTATCACATAAAAAGGGGCGGGCAGAACAAAAGTTTCTCCATCCAGAGTGATTTCGTATTCTTCCATAACTTGTAGCAGAGCACTTTGGGTTTTAGGAGTTGCACGATTTAATTCGTCGGCGAGGACTAGATTATTAAAAATAGGTCCCTTTTTGAAAATAAATTGTCCCTTTTGTTCGTCGAAAATATGCACTCCTAAAATGTCGCTGGGAAGAAGGTCGTTGGTACATTGAATTCTACCCAAGTTTAATCCCAATATTTTTCCAAGGTACTTAACCATAGTGGTTTTACCAACACCTGGAATATCTTCAATAAGTAGATGTCCTTTGGCCAAAATTGCAGTCAGTGCAAGCATAATGACATCTGCCTTGCCAATTACAAAATTATCAGAATGCAAAATGAGATCTTTAAATGCTTCATTCATATTTAATACCTTAAGTTCCTTAAGTTTATTGTATTAGCAGTTGAACTTTAAGCCACAATCTTATGCGAAATATCGCTGTTAAGCTAATATTTATCTGCTTGACGATTTTATTTTAAATATACACCATGGAAGGTAGTAAGCCCAAAGGGTTATATCAATGTGATAATTTGGAATTGGTCGAGTGTAGTTAATAGAAACGCCATTTCTTCGCATGGCGCAGGGAAACTAAGATGAATGTAGTTCTTTTGTTTTGGATAGTTTTAGCTTCAGGCATCACGTTTGCTCTGGAATCAAATACGATTATTTATAATGCTCGAAGCGATTTCAATCCGATCCATTATTATTTCAACTCTGCTTTTGATGTTGTTCAAAACCCTTATTATTTTACGCAAGGAAATTATCAAGAAAAATATAGAGTTCTTTTTAAAAGAGTAATTGATCCAAACGAGTCAATTGAAAGAGATGGCGGTTGGAATAAATTTTTTAATGATGAATTTGCGTCCTATCGGGTGGCCCCCAATATTGGTCTTCATACAATTGGATCAGGTTATGATTCCAGAGAAATGTATGAATATTATGCTACTCATGAATTTAAAATGCCAATGTTTCTAACAGTAATCACCCTATACGCTGGGCATTTAGGTAATGAAGCGTTGGAGTTATCCAATAAAAATGTAAGCAGTCATGACAATCTTGCGGACTTGTTTTTTTTCGATGTTGCGGCTATTGCTCTTTTTAGAAATGACGATGTGGTTTATTTTTTTAAAGATGATCTTGGAATGCGTAGATGGAGCTTTCAGCCTTTTATAGATATGAAAGAGGGAAAAATAAACAACGCTGGACTTAATTATATTTTTAGACCCAACGTTTTTAAGGCAAAAACGAGACCATTTCTTTTTATCGGTATGCAGAATTTGGGAGGGCTGAGTTATGAATACAGCTCAAACCGGTATATCACTTTTAGTTCCGGCATAGCTTTTACCGACCCTTTAAAACAAAAAGGTTATTTAGCTACGGCCATTTTCTATGATTCTGATGAACTGCTTAGTGCTTCGTTAATTGTAAATGGCTCAGAAAATTATAAGGCTCGCGTTAATCTTTATCCAAATCTTTTTTCAAGTGATTATAAATTAGGGCTTATGTCTGGAATTAAAAGAGATAAAGGTGTAATGTTGGGAATTAACTATATCCTGCCACTGGGATTGGGTGTAGTTTTATAGCTTACGATAACATATCCTAAACTCGAGCTGATTGTTCAAAATATTTTTTTATTCCATAGATCAGTGAGAAAATCCTGGTAGGGGATAAGTTCGATCTGATCGATTGTTCTTTTATCTGGGTCTCTAGAAACAATTATTTTTCTTTTGACCTTAAAATCATCCGAAAAACTAATTAAACCTTTTAAGTGATCTTTATGAATATGATTGGAGGATTTCACTTCTAATGCAATTTCATTGTTAATAATAAAATCAACTTCGCATTCTTTTTCTAGGCGCCAAAAAGAAAATGAGCTGTCTTGTGAGTAGTAATCACGATATGATTCTAATTCATTAAAAATAAAATGTTCGAAAAGATTTCCAAACTCTTCACCTTTTTCATGTAAGGTTTTTCGTCCCACGAGTGCATTTAAAATACCTGTGTCGAAAAAATAAAATTTCGATGAACTGATAGCCTTTCTTTTCCCCTTTTTTTCAAAAGGCAATAAATTTTTTCCAAGGAGTGTATCTTCTAAGAGGGAGTAATATTCTCGAATAGTTCTGGCCGGGACTTGAGCATCTCTTCCCAGTTTTTCAAAATTGAGTATTTGTCCACTGTTTAATCCCGCAAATTCCAAAAAGCGGGAGAAATTCTCAATTTTTCTGACAAAAGCTTCTGCCATAATTTCTTCTTGTAGATATAAGCCTGTATAGTCTCTGAGTTCGTCCCAAGGATCATCTGAAGTGACAACTGAAGGTAAGCTACCATAAAGAAGACGTTTTGGAAGATCATACTGAGGTAATTCTTCAAAAGTTAGTGGATGAAAATGAACTCGTTTAGCCCGTCCGGCCATGAGTGAAGTATAGTTTTTTGATAATTTTCGAGCACTACTGCCTGTTAAAATAAAACGAGTCTTGGTCGATTCAATCATCGCATGTACTTCATCCATAAGGGAGGGGAGTTTTTGTATTTCATCGATGGCAACCATATGATCTGTCTTTTTTAGAGAGTGTCTTATGAATTCCGGGTTGGCAGAAATTTTTCTAAAGGTATCTGCTTCAAGAAGATTGTAATATTGATCTGGTTTTAATTGATGAGTAAGAAAAAAACTCTTTCCAGTCCTTCGGGGTCCCAGAAGAAGTACACTTTTTCTTTTTAATATTTCTTGAATATTGTTTAGTCTTTTGATCATAATATTAAGTCTCCTCTTGTTGATATGTTAAAGGATTATTTTATAATCCGCAACAGTTATGCGGAAAAGTGGAATTAATCAGCATATATATTGCGGATTGTAAAATGGAAGTTTAACCAATTTCCTTAATTAAAGCGAAGTACTATAAAAGTAGCTAGACCTCGACAATTCATCTCATTAACTAAACGTTTTCAATGCAATTTAAGCTTGTAGAAAAGCCAAAGCTTAACCTTTCCGGGAAGGGTAATCAAGAAGGGGAAAGCTGAATAATACGGATGGTGCGGAAAGCAAATGCGGTAGAGCGTCATGATGGGAATTAACTAGTTAATGGTTTTGGTCCTGTTTGAAAATAGTATGTAATTGAGATTGATAAAAAGAAGCCAAAGTAGTGACCAAAAGAATGAAAAAAATTATTCCAAGCGATACGAATATGGGAATATGGATATATTCAACGATAAGCATTTTTATACCAATGTAAGTTAAAATTACTCCTAATCCGTATTTTAGATAGATAAATTTTTCCATCAAGTTTTCCAAAACAAAATAAATACTTCGAAGTCCAAGTATGGCAAAAATGTTAGAAGTAAACACAATAAAGGGGTCTTTGGTTATAGCAAAAATAGCTGGAATTGAGTCAACCGCAAAAATGATGTCACTTATTTCAATAGCTAATAGCGCCATAAATAGCGGTGTAATAAATGTTTTCTTACGTCGTTTAACAAAAAATTTATCAGAGGTTTCGTGATCAAATGGGAGATGTGTTCCAAACCACTTTAGAATAATACTTTTTTGAGGAACAAAAACACTTTCTTTCTTAAAAATGATTTTTATTCCAGTGAAAACCAAAAAGGCTCCGAAAACAAATAACATCCAATTAAATCTGCTGATTAAAGTGGCCCCTATAAAAATAAAAATAAGTCTAAAAACAATGGCTCCAAGAATTCCGTAAAAAAGAATTTTGTGGTGATTGTGTCGTGGTATTTTAAAAGCTCTAAAAATTAATACAAACACAAAAAGATTATCCACTGAAAGAGATTTTTCAAGAACATATCCAGTAAAAAACTCCAAAGCTTTTTGGGCCCCATACCAATAGTAAATTCCTCCGTTGAAGGCAAATGCTAGAAGTATCCACATTACTGTCCAATAAGTGGCTTCTTTGATGGAAGGGGCATGGCTTTTTCGGTTAAGGACACCTAGGTCAAAAGCGAGTAAAATAACGATTAGAATAAAAAATAAAAACCACGAAGAGGATGTCGCTACAGTCATAAAAAAATGATTATATGAAAAAAAGTGCCATGTCTATGGATTTTTACCACCTTACTCAATGTAGATATGAAAAAATTTCACTTTGATTGAAAACCCCTTATGCCTATTCTATAACTTGGTGTGATTATAGACGATTATGCCGACACTTAGGGAGAGTCACATGAAGTATAAATTAATGTTTGTGGTATTGTTTGCTAGTTTGGTTTTTAATAGCTTAGCAGAATCTATCTCTTTGCCACTAAACGTAGAAAATCTCGAAAAGCAAGTACTTAATGCTACACTTAAGGCAACTGTAAATAGTGAGGCATACGATTCGAGCAAATTTATTACTTTAACCAATATTAAAATTTTTATCCCAGAATCTACTACCGGCAGAAAAACTTATCAATTAGACGGCGATTGGAATTCTTCACTGGGAGTGTGTAAACTTTTAGATCATCCCTATATTAACTATAGAGTCCAAGGTTTTGAGGAGAACGCCTCTAAAGCTTTTACTGTTCGAGTTGATGAGCATCAGAATTTTTATATTTATCAACCTAACGGGGAGACAGTTTATACTATCAAAAAATTAACCTGTACTGATAATCCTAAACACGAATATTAATCAACTTCTTGTTAGTCCCGAGCAAACGTGCTCAAAAGCAGCAAAAAAGTTACAAAAAAAAGCCATGATGTATAATCATGGCTTTTTTTTAAACCAGGAATTGCCTGTTAGTCCTTATACATTCCAGAGACAACGATATAGTCTACGCCGCCGTTTGGACATAATTTATAAAATGCAATTTTAGGAAGGATTTTAGCATCGCCAGGTTTGCTGTAAACATATTCTTCCCATCCCATTTTGTCTTTGAGGGCACCACTTACGATATTGTCTCTAAAAAGTTTATTTTGAACATCGCCCTTACCTTTTTGGGATTGGTTAACCAGATTTGCAGTAGGGTGAGCCACAATAACCACATCTTTATTATAAACAAATGCATAAAAAGATGAATCTTCCTTGTCGGTATAAGGATGTTCTGCTTTGTTGATTTTTTCAAAAATCTTTTTAACTTCAACTTCACCTTTGGCAGTTTCAATCTCGGTACAAACTTGGGTTACCAGTTTTTGAACATCCCCTCTTGTAATTTTTTTTGCAAAAGAAGTGCCTGATAATAATACAAAGAAAGATAACAGAACTAATTTTTTCATTGGTTACTCCATTTAAAGATATTTCTAGTTGAATATAATCATACTGTTCGTGACCCCATTTTGAAGGCTACCTCTAAATTTTAGGAGGAAGTCATGGAATTAAACAGAAAAAGAATCACAAAAGAACAAAAATTTACAATTTTACAGGAACATTTTGACCTAGGGACTCCAATTTCCGCTCTTGCTAGGGTACATAGGATTAGTCCAGTAACTATTTATCAGTGGAAGAGACTAATGAACAATAAACCAGCAGAAACAAACATTAATATCGATGAAGTTATTAAAGAACTAGAAAAGTTACGCAAAGATAATGATCGTCTAACGAAGGCACTTGGTGAAGCATCTCTCGATAACCAATGTCTAAAAGAGATTAACCGAGTCCTTAAAAAAAAATCTCAGGATCAGCAGTTGAAACAACTAAAGAAATCCTCCAAGAAATAACGATTGATTGCGCCAAGACAAGAATTTGTAGGCTAATGGAGATACATCCAAAATCAATTTATAAAGTAAAGAAGAAGGAAAATTTGAATTTTTATTTTAAAGAAGATGATACAGATTTGTTGCCACAAATTAAGGCAATTATAAAATTGAGACCAACATACGGCTACAAGCGAGTTACGGCCATATTGAACAAACAAAGACGAGTGTTAAATTTAAAAAATTTAAATAGAAAACGCATCTATCGGATTATGAAAATGAATGGTCTGATTTTACCAAAGAGTATCAGAACCAGATATCACCATCCGACTGGAAAAGTCATGACACTCTTTTCAAATACAAGATGGTGCTCTGACAGCATGGAGATAAAATGTTTTAACGGTGAAAAAGTATATGTAGCCTTTGTTCTGGACTGTTGTGATCGAGAGGCAATATCATATGTAGCAACCACACGGCCGTTGCTTGGTGAAGATATACAATCGTTGATGGTAATGGCCGTAGAATCGAGGTTTAATACCACTAAAACAGGTCGTCAAATTGAATTTTTAAGTGATAGAGGATCGATTTATAGAGCTTATAATGTTCAAATGCTGGCCCGTACTTTAGGTCTAAAGTCTTGCTTTACCGCTGCCTATAGTCCTGAGTCTAATGGAATGTCAGAAGCATTTGTAAACACCTTTAAAAGAGATTATGTCTATGTGAATGATTGTGAATCAGCATCAGCAGTATTGAGCATGATAGATGATTGGTTTAAAGATTATAATTACGAAGCTCCTCACTCAGCTCTTGGCATGAAGAGTCCAGTGGAGTATCGTTTAGCAGTTAACAATAGGTAGCCTCAAATGGGGGCCAAAGCACTTGATCTGCGCTGGTTAATTGCACATAGAAGACTTCGGCATAAGTGAAAAATGATAATAACAAAACTAAAAAACCAATACTTAATTTCATACAATCCTCACTTTGAAAATCACTTATATCTTGTCAAAACTTAAAACAAAATAGAAATACGATGGATGGTAATTTTTTCCGTTTCCATTAAAGAATCATTTGCAAATAACAAGTAAATCGTATTGAAAACGTTCAATTTCTGTAATTGCTAGCACTTATACTTATATAATATTCAAGCGTTCTAACATCCGTTATAAACACCGACTCGAACATACTGTGAGAAAATTAGTTTTTTTTAATGTCAAATCTTTAACATGGATTATAATTTTGCTGACGTGGAGTTACTCAATAATAAAGCACAAATGACTGTGAATATTCATAGCTACATTACTTCTGGCTTTTTGGTAATATCTTCAATATCTTTTTTCAATATTTCCATTAATTTTTTTTTGCTTTCTTCGTCAGTGAATTCGGGCAAGCATTTTTCTAAAAAGCCATTTATTAATTTATTAACATCGTGTGCATTGATCATATTTTCGATATATATTTCAATTAACTTTGTTAGAATTTGTTCATAGGAGATTGGAAGTCCTTTATAAAAAAGTTGGTCGCCTTGATTACTTATAGCATAATTTAAAAGTGCAAGTCTTGTTTTTAAATTATCTCTAATAATTACTTCGGGATCAAAAGGATTACCTGTGCTAGGTTTATCTTTTTCAACAACAACGAAAGTACCTCCTTCTAGAAATTTGCGCAATTCTTCTTCACCTCCTATCCTAATATATTTTTTGGGATCTATTTTCAATTCACTCGAAGGAATTATTGCCATATTCCCTGGCAAATGAGTTGTTGGTTTGTCATAAGAATTCTTTAGATTATCAAGAAAAGTTTCATACTTCTCATCGTGATCTAATGCTGTTGACTTATCTTTTTCAATAGAATTAAATTTATGACAAAATGATTTTTTTATATCATAAAGTCCCTTACATTTTGATATTTCGCTATTACGTTGAGCCAATTGCTGTGAATCAAAATTAGAATCACTCTCAAGAATTTCAAGATTAGATTTTAATATTTCATGAAATTGAAGTTCAGTTAATTCCCCAAAATCAATTGCAAACAATTGAAAAGAAAATATGATCATTAAGAAAAAACAAGTACTAGAATTCATAACAAGTTATTCGGTATTTCAAAAGCTTAACTTGATATTCCTGTATGTTATTTCTTTAATATTTTGATTTTATTAATTTAATAACAAATAATTTTACTAGTCTAAAGTAACTAATTTAAAAAAAATTAATTTCATTCAAAATAAGTTCAATTTCTGTAATTATAATCGCTTATACCGATATAGTATCCAAGCGTTCCAACATCCGCTATAAACACCGGCTCGAAAATACCGTGACCAAATTAGTTATTTTTTAATGTCACATACTGAAATTGAGTAAAAAATTTTTAGTTTTGAAGTTATTTCATAAAAAAACCACTCCGAAGAGTGGTTTTTTATTTTAAAATTTTTTATCAAGTTGTGATTATTTAATCTATTACAGTTATACGAAATACACCTTGACCAATATTGTTCACATCATCAAGCGATAAATATCCTTGAGAATTTACAACATTACACTCGATTTCTCCAAGATATGAATCTTTTACTCCAATAAAAAAGTCTGGTTCATTGCTATCATACAAACCTGTTCCACTTACTAGATATTTTGTTGTTGATGGAATCAGGCGACCGTTATTTTCTCCCTCATTAGAAGTATCAAGCTCACACCATGATCTTGTAGGATCAATTCTATCTGCTGAATCATAAATATTGCCATCTTGTATCCAAAGATCATCCTCATTAATTCTAAACTGAATATTCTTTAAAATTGTAATAGCGAGTTTATTGCTGTCAACGTCTAGAATGTTAGTTGTAGTCGCAAAAGATGACGCAAAAGATGACATAGACGCAAGTAATACTAATTCGAAAATTATTTTTTTCATAAAATACCCTCCAATTTTTTAGACTCTCATTCTATGTGATATCATTGATTGTTGTTTTTCTTGTCGCCTTATAACACAAACAAAAAATGGAAGATAAATTAAACTTTAATTTTATAAAAATTACCTTTTTCTCTTTTAAAAACCGGCTCGAACTTATCGTGGGAAAATTAGTTTTTTAATATTCCTTACTGAAATTGACAAAATTTTTCGAGTTCGGGAGTTTTTCTATAATATAACCACTCAAAGGGAGTGGTCATATTTTTTTGATTATATCATCTAACTTTGATCATAAATTAGTTATTAAATGCGTCTTGGTAAGATTCAACAATACATTCTCTTACTTCTTTTTTTCTAACTCCACATTTTTTAATTTCATCCGCAGTTAAGTATAGAGGGTATTCTGCAATTTTTTTCAGGGTATAAGTAAAAGCGAATTCTGATTCAGGCAAATTCCCCGCTTCAATAATTTGTTCAGGTAAAATATCATCATTACCTTTTACTATATGTAAACAATCCAGAAAACTTTTTGCAAGTATTGTCGCTTCAGAACATGCAACAGCTTGATCAGTATTAATTTGCCTGCTGAAACTTATACAATCTTTATAAATATATTCCCAGCTGTAATAGCGAACTTTTGATTTTGCTTCATTTTTGCATACCTCTTCCATTTCTGTAGAAAAGCTAGTTTGCGAAACTGATAATATAAATAATGCTATTAGGAATTTCATCACTCATCCCTCTTGATAAACTAATATTTAAAATTCAAAGTATGTTCTCTAAACCTGTTTTTCATCAATACGAACATGATAAATGAAAAAGCTGTTAACTTCCATAAAAAAACAACGCATCGTGTAAAACATTCAACGTATTTTAGAGAATAAGTCGCAAATTAAATGTTGCTTGTATTAAAAATGTCCAATTCCTGTAATTGCTAGCACTTATACCAATATAGTATTTAAGCGTCCTAACATCCGCAATAACCACCGGCCCGAACATACCGTGACAAAATTGGTTATTTTTTAAGGTCACATCTAGCATGCAACTAGGTTAATCAGAAGTTGGTAGTTATAGAATATAAACGCTAGTCATCGTCAAGAGAGAAATCATAATATGGGAATTAAGGCAAAAGGGCAAACATTGTATCTATTGTCCGCAAGTAAAGTATATAATCAGCAGTACTCCCGCTATCATCTAAACCAAAATATTTTCTTGCAGCTTGATCTTTTGCTGATACCAAGAAGCTTGGTATCTCGAGTTCACATTCGGTAGTACCAACTAAAGTATAAGCCTGTTCTATGACGATTGAATCAGGGATTTGCTTTTTAATTCTTGCTCCAAATGAGTTGTATGCCACATCGAAATTGTGTATATGGGCATTCCCAATATTATAGATTCCACCTGTGCATTCGTTATTTTTAAAAGATTCAGTAATCCTATTTAACATTTTAGTATCTCTTCGAAATAACCAATCGGTATCTGACTCATTTTCTCTTGGCTCAAAATTATCAATATGTTCATCAACAAATACTAAATTATCACCTTGAGATAAAATTGATTCGTATAGTGGTCCAAATCCAAGTCTTTGTTTAGAAAAAAACACTGCATTGGTTTTACCCGCAATAACTTGTTTGATTTGCTCATCAGTTGCATCAGCAGAAATTTCAGAATAAAGACAATTTATATTTGAATTTATTGATTTTAAAAACTTATATATGTGAGGTAGTTTCCAAAAATAATGTGAATAATGACGTTCACCCAAAATAATCAATCTATGGGGTATCGTAGCTAATTCGTTTAAAGAATTTTGAGTTGTGGTAGGAGCAATGGCATAAGCAAGTTGATCTTTTATTTTTTCACAATCAATTTCAGCCGTTGCTTTTAAAATTATAATTGTAGATAAAATAAGAGTTAATATGCTTTTCATAGATCCTTATTAAGTTATTTAAAATTCTGATTAAACTCATTGACTGCGACTTTATACCAAAATTTGTTTTAAATACCTTGCTATGTGAAATTTATTCACTTCATGCGAAAGAACCAGATAAAAATTTGTTATTGAATTTATAACAGTAATTCAAATACTGTAATTATAATCGCTTATGCCGATATAATATCCAAGCGTTCTAACGTCCGCAATAACCACCGACCCGAACATGCTATGAGAAAATCAGTTTTTTTTAATGTCACATATTGAAATTGACTAAAAGATTTTTAGTTGGTGGAATTATTTTATATAATCATGGCCAGTGTTTGCCATATTTTTTTAAAAAATCATTAAGGTCATTTCGAACAAGTTCTTTTGCCCTATCGGAAAGGACTGTAAACATTTTTTTTCTTGCTGCCTCATCCACCATCGCAACAGTCATAATATAATCTTCCGCTGGAATCTGCCTTGTGCATTCAATAAGATCCTCTTCATTTAAACTTAAAATTTTTTCACTAAGAACATTTAATATTATTGCTTTTTGTTTAGAAGGTGATGAGGCATTATATCTTCCTTTTATTAGCTTTTCTAAGTAATTGAGTTGTTCTTTATCTCTCATTATTTTATCTGTAATTCTCATTTTTTGAGTTAACAACATCGATTTAATACTTTGGGTTTCTCCTCCTTTCAAAACAAAAATCCTCTTAATCTCATCAAGTGAGAACCCAAGTCCTTTTAATGTTAAAATTTCATCTGCAATATTTTTTTGTGTTTTACAATATTTTCTATAATTTTTATTGCTTCTAGTTTTTGGCACCAGCAACCCCTGTTCTTCGTAAATCAAGAGGGCCTTCCTGGAAAGATTCGTTAGTTTTGAAAATTCAGAAATAGTAATTAGTTTATCATTCATAAAAATATTATCAACCTATCCCCAGGGGACAGGTCAAGTCATATTTGATTCTTTTTCTGTTTAATTCCATGACTTCCTCCTAAAATTTAGAGGTAGCCTTCAAAATGGGGTCACGAACAAACTCTAATTAAAGAAACTATCAGATAATATATCAAAGATTATTTTTTAATACTTTCTAATTGTAATATCTTTTGTTGGAAATTGAGTAGATTTATTATATTGAATAAAAATGAATACATATTCTTATGGTTATACTGATAGATGTTCAATTACTGTAATTATAATCGCTTATGCCGGTATATTATCCAAGCGTTCTAACATCCGCAATAACCGACAGCTCGAGCACAACGTGGGAAAATTGTTTTTTTAAATGTCCCATACTGAAAACGACTAAAATTATTTTAGATAATCATTATTAAATTGAATAAAATAAAAAAAATGAGTAATTCCACTATAGTGAGAAGGAATACTCCCAACATTCAGTTTGAGTAAGTTTTTCAAATCTCTTCCTCAGTAGTGCTTTTTTACCATTGAATCGATATAATGGTAATTCTTCCATTATATCAGACAATAATTGTTTAAGAAAATATGCGTTTGAATTTTGAACCTGAATCCATTCACCAGCTTTAGAGCAATGCTGTACAAATTGTGAATGCTCTATTGATTTATAGAGAAATAGTTCATCAAAATAGAGTTTTCTATTAATAACATCGCTGTCAGACGGGCGCCACCCTCTCATCATAATACTTTCTTCATTTGTATGATCTCTACCAAGAACACAATGACCAAGCTCATGAAAAATGACTTTTTCAATTGTAAAAAAATCATTTTGTTTTAGTAAATCAGCACTTATTTTAATTTTTCTTGGATACCAATCATAGCATTCTCCCCAATTTGTCATATTTTCCTCTACAATAATTGGCAAATCAATTTCTTGTATAGTTAAATTAAGATTTCTTTTATTTGCTTGCTCAAGAAATTCTTGCTTGATAGTAAAAAATCTTGGATCTCCGATTAATTTTGAATGAGTATTTATTTTTCTTCCACAAGAAATCGATATAAGTAAAAGAATAATCCAAGGTATAATTAACCTTTGAATTTAAACCTCCTAATTTGAGTTTAAGCTCAAAAAATACTTGAAAACCTATTTCCGCATAGGTAAATTGCTATTCAACTATCATAAAGATAGTATTAAATAACATACAAAAGATAAACGTTTTAGTTCTATATAAAACGTTCAATTATCGCAATTACGAACATTTATGCCAATATAATATCTGGATGTTTTTTTACCTAGGTAAAATATCCGGAGATGTCAAAATTGACCATGATAATAAGAAAGCAATTGTTCTTGGTCACTAATTGGAATTAAATCCTGCTCTAATCCAAGTATTCACTTTATCTGAGGTAAATCTTATATCCCAATTATATCGATCCTGGGCCCGGCATTTTTCTACAAAAGCATCAATCGTAGCTGTTTCCCCAATGGAAGCCATGTAACCTGGAATAGACGGAATCACTGCTGGCAGTGATATTGGTGCAAATACCGAATTATCCCCAGACTGTGATTTCCAATTGTCAAAAGTTACATTGACTTTATTGTAATTAAAACTTCTACTATCAAGCTTTTCAGAAAAATACTGATTACCTGAAAAAGTCCATTTTCCACTAGTTGCATATTCCGCATTAATCATATAACTGTAATCGGAAGGCAAGCTGATCTTATTATTGGAAAAGACCATATTGGTGGCATCTATGCCTTTTGATGCGCTAATTTTAAATGCATTGCTGAGATTCTTAAAATTATAAACATGGTTATTACTGATCGTGACATTTCGAGATGATGTTCCTACATTATAAATGGCATACGAATTTCCGTGGTCGGTATTAAGGATATAATTATTTTTGACAAGGCCACCATCCCAGTCTTGAATACTTATTCCCCACGCCAATGTGCGATTAGTTGGCCTTGATATATTAATATTAGTGATAATGTTATCTAATACTTTAATATCCTTAAAACGCAATGGCCCATCTACGTTACCACCTAGAGATATTACCACTTCACCATCCACATAAAGGTTATTTTGAACTGTTATAGGCCCCGCACTCCCTACACCATCATTTGCGGTAAATTTATTTTGAATGCTCGACGGTCTCAAGAAAACATTGTTTACCATGATTACATTTTTTACACCGCTAAAATAAGTATTATGATTGAACATAGTAGCTTGGCCTCCAGTTTGGGTATTGGAACCAGTAGTTTGTTGAACCAACCAACCATTATGGTCAAACACATTCTCTTCCACTAACATCCGATTTACTCCATGAGCATAAAGTCCCTGAGCATGACTATCATGAGAATAGCTATGTAAAAAAACCGATCTTCTAACTTTTATATCTTCCATTATCCCGTTATATGATCCCTGGGCATTATTCCCTTTATTGTATAGGAAGGCACAGCCTTCAATAAGTATATTTTTGACAGCATTGCCTTCACCGTAAGCCAGCATATTAAGACCATGTCCGCCGTCATTATTAACAAATTCTACATCACTTGGATTCCTGGTATGAGAATAAAATCTAAGACCAAGAATCGCAATATATTGTAAAGTCCCAAGTTTGCTATTTGCTTTAGTAATTGTAACGCCCGACTTAGCTCCAATTTTTAATAATGGTGATAGTCCACTACTTCCGTAGGAGCCTACTAAAAAAGGTTCCGTGTTGGAACGTCCGCTTACAACATTTGATCCAATGACCTGATACAAAGTTTCTCCTCTTTTAAATAAGATCCAGTCCGAATAACCTGCTCTGGCGTGAGTAAAAGCGGCAGCGTAAGTAGCGAAGGGACGAATTGCTCCCTCCGGTTTAAAGGGGTCCGTGCCCACTTCCGCACTGATTTTAGAATATACTTGTCCAGTTGAATCATTACCAGATGTACTAACATACATAATTCTCGTGTCTGCTGATGGTGTAAACACTGTCCATCCTGAGATGCTTGCCCCAGAGGAGCAAGATACATTGGTATAACGATTAGGCGACCACACTCCACATACTCCCGCCTGGCAAACCAACAGCTGGGTTTCTGAATTACATACTCCACCAGTTGGAGCTGTCGTACTTTCAAAGCGTACTCTCGAAACGACACATTTGGGCTGGGTGTAGGTTCCGGACCAAGTACCCAATTGTCCGTTAGTGCAAAGTCTATTTTGAATTTCCGAAACACAAGTTTGGCCTTCACTTACTGCCGCTGCTTGATACATGGTTCGCAGTTCAAACGCACCAGATGCTATATTACCGCAGGCACTGGCGGCTTGAACTGAACATGACAAGTTAGTGTAACTTCCTGACCATGCTGACCAAACACCATTAGTACATGTCCTGGTTTGATTTTGCGAAACACTGGAACAGCTTTGTCCGTAAGCAACGCTGTTCACACTATAAGCGATTCTACTTTCAGTTCCATTATGTGGTATGGTACCGCAGCTCTTATATGTTATTGCTGTAGGTACAGGTGAAGGTGTCAATACAGGTGTCGGCGCGATGCTTGGAGTTGGGATGGGCTTGTCAACACAAGCTCCGTTAACCAATGCTTGGTTTTCTTTACATTTATTCCCCATATCTACACAAGCTTCCAGCAAAAGAAAAAATAATAACGTGATTATCAAATTAAATATTTTCATAAGGTTCTCCCACCTACTAATAAATTCCTAACTTCAGATTGATTATAATCTATTTAAATAAAATAATTAAAATTTTTATAACAACATTTCTGTTATTCGTAATTTAAGATAAATTTCACCAGTTAAATACAACACATAAAGTGGGCAAGTCACGGGAATATCAAAATTGACATTTTATTGTGTAGTATAATTTCACGAGCCGCAAAGGCAAATCCTTGTAATATCAACATATTCTTTATTTGATTTTGTTAAATTATGATTCATGAAGTAAAATTATTATACTTATAAAAAAACGTTGATTTTGTGTCAGGGAGTACTTATGAAATTCTTAGCCACCACTTTAAAATTGGTATTGATTTTCATGTTGATAGCTTGCGTTTCTGAAGCTAAAAATAAAAAACATTGTAAAGAAAATCAGATTTTCGTCAAGGGATCTTGCGTTTCAATTGAACCACCCGTGATCATCATTACACCAACACCAACACCAACTCCAGCTCCCACTCTCCCGCCAACCCCAACCCCAACTCCAACTATCCAACCAAAACTTAGTTGTGGATCAGTACCACATAACGGTACAGAATCAAGAATCGCTTATAGTGCCAGTTCTGTAGCTTATGGTCAAAGTTGCTCATCTATCCAGCAAACGCAAACTCGCGTATGCAATGACGGTGTATGGTCTGCATGGTCTGGATCATATCAATATTTAACCTGTCGTGTGCAAGCGGCCCTTGCCTGCGGAACCATTGCTTCAGGAGCATTTGAACTGCGAACCATGTATCAAGCAGCAGCAGTAAGTGAAGGTAGTAATTGCGTTTCGGAAATACAAAATCGACAATGTACTAATGGACAGTTTAGTAGCTGGTCTGGAACCTACACTCAGCCCAAATGTGTCGTTTCGAGAGTACGCTTTGAAAGCGCCCTGGTTCCAAACTCAGCAGTGTGCAATCCCGAAACCCAAACCATGACTTGTGAGGGTGGAATTTGCGGTGTGTGGTCACCTAACAATTATACTTATGCAACTTGTTCATTACAGCCCTCAGATGTTACTAACGCTGATTGGTCAGTATGGACTGAACCTATGCTGGCCAACAAACCTCAACCTAATTATAACCCGCTCAATAAACCCACCAATATCTCTTTAAAAGGCGCAAAAAATGAATGGGTTGGATTTCTTATTTGTGTAAGGGGAAATAAAACCATGAATGGTTTTATTCCATCGGTCACGCAAACCCTCACCTCGGGCGTAAATAAAATCGCCAATAGCAATATCCTATTTTATATGTTGTTCAATCACACTACCACCGAACGTGCCAACGCTTACGAAGTTCCAGGAACCTATCCTGATGCAGCGGTACCTTACCGAGATGTCTACTTCAATGAAATACGAAACGGTGTGGAAGCCGGCTGGGGACAGTCCGTTTCTGCAAATATGACAAGAGTTTTCTTTATAGAAATTTATATTCCAACGACCACGTTACCTGGAAATTACGCTGGTAATGTAAGGCTTACAAGTAACAATGGAACTTTAATCCAAGACATCCCCATATCTCTTGATGTGTGGAACTTTAATCTTCCAGAACAATGGTCATTAAAAAATATCTGGGGAGTTCAAGGGGCATACTGGGAGATGGATGCTACGGCTTTTGGAGGCCGGGATGATCTCAAAGCAAGGGAGTATCTTTTCAATTTGCAAAAAGCGGCCATTAATCACGGATTCTTTCTCTACGGCGCAACTGCCAGACAAGTAAGTGGACCAATGACAGACAACAGTTTCACTAACCCGTATTTTGATGGCGCCAATGATACGTATAGCTGGAAACGTTTTTTAGACGGAAGTGTGCCTCAGGGATATAATCCCAAGCCTTATCCAAAAACCTCGGTATGGATAACCAGAGACGAACAAGGTACCGCGCTAATTTATAAAAATACCGCGGCGATGGATGCTTGGAAAACGTGGATCGCAGCACATAACTATAATCAACATACTTTATTTTTTGATAAAATAATAGATGAGCCAGATCTTTCGGCCATAAACGCCAAACATGCTGAACACGTAATAAGACACACAGGCGAGCCTAATCGACCGATGGAATTTTGGACAGCAGGTGGGAATTCTTATCCCAAAGATTCCTTATTTTGGAATGATAATTTTAAATCTATCTGGATGGTATCTCAGTTTTATACCTGGTATAGATCACACGACTGGGGAAGTCCTTATGGCTCACCAGACGATTTTAATGAGAGAATAGCAACGTACGGAGATCTGCTATTTTCCTACACCGCGGGAGATAATGATCAAGCATGCGATATTGGAGTGTATGCTCCCTCTCGAGGTATCAGAGCAGCGGTAAGTGAATCTCTAGATGCTTACTCGAGACAAAATGCCTATACCTTTATCTCGGATTGGCATTTTAAAACCGCAGGTCATCACAATTGGATGACTAACGAAGGCTGGCAATTTCTAGTGGTCCCAACCACTGCTGATGCTGCCGGAAATTTTTCTGCCACCATCCCCCAAAAGATTCCAAACGGAACTTTTACTATATATGCATATTGGACAAATAGTGATGGCTCAACCTCTCGATTGGATGGTTCGGCTATCAAGGTTGACAGCAGCTCAACTATCACAACGCTACTTCTACCAGCATCCTCCTCGACCGTCGGTGCTAATTTGTCAGTGAAAGGTATCGCACCTGCGAATAAAGAAGTCAGGGTAATGATAAAAGGTACAGCAGCCTTGGATACTGCCAATCAAGCCTGGTCCGTCACTGATCCCTTTGGTGATTATAAACTTTCCAATAAATATGGAATCGTTTCCGCTTCAGCCAATAATGGTGGTGGAGTTTATTTCTATCCAGGACGGATAACCGGAACCAATTACGATATTGGTGGAAGCCATGAAATACCAATCGAATCCTATAAATTAAAACTCATCAGATGGGGCGCACAAGTGTACGAGTATGCCAAATTGCTTGAGAACAAAGGCAAGAAGGATATGGCCAATTCTCAAGTTGACAGGATGATCACCTTCAATGTGCCAAACACCATTACGATTCACAGTGTGCCGGTTTGGGAAAATGCGAGAGAGACTATGGGTAATGAAATTAACTCAGCCTCAAGCCCAACCACTACGGACAAATAGTTTGTAATTAATTGAGGAACGTATGAGATATATAATAATTTTAGCAGGAACAATACTTACTTTAATCTTTTTGGTTTCTTGTGTTCCCGAAGCCAAAAAGGAATGTAAAGATAATCAGATTCTGGTCAATGGAACTTGCATAGTCAAAGAACAACATATTGTTGAAGAACCAACTCCAAATCCCACTCCGGTTCCAACCATAATACCGACCCTGGTTCCTACAATAATACCAATTCCAACCATACAACCAAAACTTAGTTGTGGATCAGTACCACATAACGGTACTGAATCAAGAATTGCTTTCAGTGCTGCCACTGTTGCCTATGGACAAAGTTGTTCATCCATTCAACAAACCCAAACTCGTACATGCAATAACGGTGTTTGGTCAGCATGGTCAGGAAGCTACACTCACTTGTCATGTTCAGTTCAAACGGCCCTTGCCTGTGGAACTATCGCTTCTGGAGCATTTGAACTGCGAACTATGTATCAAGCAGCAAACGTAGTTGATGGAAAGAATTGCGTATCGGAAATACAAAATCGCAAATGTACCAACGGTCAATTTAGTAGTTGGTCGGGAACCTACACGCAACCCAAATGTGTAATTTCAAGAATACGATACGAAAATGCAGTTGTTCCAACCACAGCTGAGTGTAATCCGGAAAACCAAACCATGACTTGCGAAGGTGGTATTTGTGACGTCTGGCTGCCTAATAATTATACCTATGCTACTTGTAGTACTCAAACAATCACATTCGTGCCAAAACAAAATTTAAACGAAGTAATGGCAAGGAAATCACGATATTCTACAGCAACCTTCAGCCCAGGTGTGCAATCCGCACCCTACTATTTTTGGCAACCCGAAACGCTCATGTACATTGACATAAACTATGGTACTGAAATTTGGAGAATGACTTATAAACCAGATTCTTGGGATGATTTTTCTAATGAATACTCGACTCAAGCATGGTCTGCTGATGGATCACGTATGGGTTTTAGAAGTGTCCAAGTGAATATTAGAAAGTCATTAGATCCAAATAGGGACCGAAGTACAACACCTCGTTGGATTGTTAATTCTGATGGGAGTAAGTTAAGGGCCGGAACTGGAGGGGGACATGGTCACGATTATTTAAACTGGCTACATACGGAAAACGCCTATTTGTTTACACCTCGCTTTGCAACTGAATTTCCGGGAGCAGCCATCAACTCCTTATATAAAGTAACCATTGACGAAAACAACACCATGACTAGAAAACTTTTGATAAGTGATATTGGAATTGGCGAAAAGTCTTCCCTGATAAAAGATCCAATCACAAGCGATGACAAATGGATGGTGTTACAAGATTGGACATCTGGAGACTGGCCTACACCAAACAATATAAGTTCCCATAAAATACATTTTATTAATCTTCTAACCAACAAAGTTGAACATTCATGGGGAGTAGCTAGGGGAATTGGCCCTGTGGCAAATCCATACGGTGCGATGTCACCCGAGAAAGAAATTCGTTTGAGAGGAAGTTCATCAGCGTTTATAAATGGCAAAACGCCAACGCTTTATGCCCATTACAGTAATTACGTTCCTCATTTCATAATGAAAATGTCAGGATCTGCTGCTGACGGTGGTCCAGCTTATGCTGATTGGAATGGAAGTTCATTTGGCGAAAATGATGAAATTAAAGTTCTTGATGATAATGCCGCAAGCTCATATGATTTACCTCATAACCCTTACGATAATGGATATATGGGCCACCCAGCTTTTGATCGATGGGGCCATTATGTTCTTGGTAATAATAGTCAAGATTGTAATAGTATTGTCTTTGGATCATCCCCGGCTCGATATATCAGAACAGGAAATAAAGGATGTCCTGGATTGATGGTTTTGGATGTAACTAAAAATTTAGCAAATCCTGATTGGGTAGATGCAAATAACAGCAACTACATGATCGGGACAGGAACAAGCAACATTTATCAATCATCCCACAGTAGCTGGACGGGATGGACAGATGAGATTGTTTCCATGATTGGAAAGCAACGAGACCTGTATCAAAACAATTATCGTAAGACCAATCAAACAGGAAAAGCAAACACCCAGGCAGCCAAATTATTTGTCAGCACTGAACTAGGTACATATGATAATTATGCTGCACTTCCACGTCCCTCTCAGTCACCCGATGGAACGAAAGTAGCCTTCTCTACCATTTTATTCGCATCACAATATGCTGGTAATAGTTCCGACGATGATAAAATCGGAATATCATATGCTGTCGCCTACTATCCCCATCCACCGGAAATAACCAGTGTCACCGGAAGCGGGACATACACTATCCGTTTCGACTGGCGCACTAATCAGACCATCAGTCGAGGTTATACGCAACGAGGATGGCCCGATGAAGCCACGGATGATCCTCCCCCACCAAGAGAAACCAAATCATTCAGATTATGGAGATCTATTAATGGAATTAACTGGACTCCCATTGCCAAAACTAATGCTGATATATTTAGTCGATATAACTTTAGCACGGGTAAATGGACAGGGAATAATTACTGGACATTTACGGATACCCCCGGAACAGGAATTTTTTATTACGCAGTAACCTCGATAGAACATTCTGGACTTGAATCGCGTACTTTATCTAATGTGTTTAATACAGCAGGAAATCAAACCATCGCGTATCCAACTAACCCAAAGTTAATTTCGAACTTTGCAACTACCAAGGCTACTGAACCTAGATATTATAATATCTACGCAAAAGACGGTAACATGCCAACTGCAATCCAACAAAACCGAATTGCTTCACCTCCCGCTTCGGCAGGTACAACCTATCTCGACTGGTTAGGTAACCCGGATGGTTCAACAAAATATTTAATGACGGTAGTGGATACACAAGGTAATGAAAAAACCATACCCGTATCTTATGAGCACACAACTATTCCCGGGCAATATCGGTTGAACTGGACAAACCAGTAACCCTTAATAGAATAAATTGTATCAATATGGTGAACGCATGAGATATTTAATAATTTTAGCAGGATCAATACCAATGAAATGGCAAAAACATTTCCTTGGTATTCTAATAATATTTTACTGTATCGGTAATGCTTTAGGTGCTCCTGAAAATCTTGACGAACTCATTGCCAGAAAGGCCAGACTTGCAACCAACAGTTGGGGAAAAACCTATGTTGAAAATCCTACCACTTTTGTCTGGCAACCAGAAACAATGACTTACACGGATATCGAAACAGGATCTGAAGTCTGGCGTATCTCCTCAACTAACGGTATAAAAAATTCCTTGCCAGATATTTCCTGGGCACATTGGTCAGCAGATGGTAAACGTTTTTCCTTCGGATCTCACCGAGACACTTCGGCGAACAATAGTACTTACGAAACCTACGACAATTCCACTTACCAAGGAGCAGTCATGATGATGCGGGCTGATGGTAGGTATTTAAGGCCCGCAGATAACGCTCCCTTTGAAGTTTATGTTCATGCTCGCTATTTACATTGGTCTCCCGTAGAACCCGATGTGTATTATGGGTTTGGACGCAACTATGCAGGAGAAAATCTCAGTCCTGATAAACTTTATAAGGTCACCGTCTCCGATACTGGTATTTCAAAACAATTAATTTTAGATTTTAAAACTGGAAGTGAAACAGATTTATCCAAGGCGATTTCAGCGGACGGAACTAAAATATTAGCAAAAAATGGAGGTAAGTTCTATCCAGCAACGCTTCTTCCCTCGCCAGTGATAGACGATACAGATGGTTGGGCAGCCTACAGGCAGCTAGACGACTATTGGGGTAATACTCCGACTGATACCAATTACGGATTCCATGATGGATTTTTACTTGGCACAGGAAATAATATTCAAAGATATTTTATTCCAGAAGGATTTTCCAGCTGGTGGAAAGTTAATCTATCTGGTTCAGCTAGCGATGGAGGACCAGTGCATATTGCGGACCATACCGCCCCCTATAACTGGGGAGAGATTGAACCCGTTCTCACTGGTTTTGCAAGCGGCGGAAAGTGTGGAACGTCTTTACGCAGTCCTTGGAATTGTGACAGCGATCCCGCTACCGGAATTGAAAGTTATTTATCACATCCAGGGTTTGATAGGTGGGGCAGATACGTTGCAGGCGTAAATTCTCAACAGTACAAAGGACATGGAGTATGGGATTTACAAAACCATTCTTGGGTTGATCCCAATATTCCAATGGTACAATATAATTGGCATAACGACTGGGAGGCCTGGTCTGATTATTTTGCCAGCTCCCCTTCAGGAGATTTTGCAACTTCTGATAATCTCTACACACATAAGTACGATGGAACTGATTCGATTAATATTGCCTCGACTCATGCCAGAGAATCTGGTTCAAATGATTATAACTCCCTTCCAAGAGTTACCCAAAGTCCTGATGGCACTAAACTGGTTTACCATAGCGATTTTTTATATAACACCGCCAATACGTGGGATGTCTTTTATGCTGTAGCTTATTATCCTCATCCACCAGAGATAACCGGTGTCACGGGAACTGAAACATACACCATCAGGTTTGATTGGCGCACCAACCAAGCATTAAGCAGAGGGTATACAAATCGTGGTTGGCCAAATGAGACCATAAACGATCCACCACCACCAAGAGAAACTAAGTCATTTAGATTGTGGAGATCGACAAATCAGACAACGTGGACCCCTATCACAATAATTGATGCTAATATTTTCAGCAGATACAATTTTAGAACGGGCGAATGGATTGGTAATAATTATTGGACATTTACTGACACGCCAGGGACTGGAATTTTTTATTACGCAGTAACCGCTGTTGAGCATTCAGGCCTTGAGTCCCGCACTTTATCAAACATTTTTAACACTGCCGGGAAACAGGTAGCAGAATACCCTCATAACCCCAAAACCAAGAGTGCGTTTTACCTTACTCTCCCTAAATCACCTGCATTTTCTGTAACAAAACAAACAGTTCCAGGCCAGTATCGCCTAACGTGGACAGAGCCTGCTGATCCCATGATTCGCTATTATAATATTTACTATTCTAATCTTGCTTCGCCACTACCTATTCAAAAAAATCGAATTGCCTCGATTCCTGTGGGCATTAATACTTACTTGGATTGGCTAGCTGATTCGAGCAAAGAGGCATTTTATTTCGTATCGAGCGTAGATTTCCAGGGTAATGAGTCTCCAAATATACTATCTCCTTTAAAAGCTCCCGAAGGTTTTAGTGTAAGGTAGAATGTAAGAAATTATTGATAATTTCTTACAAGACTGTGCCAATAATAATAGGTAATAATTCGTGATAGATATCCAAAATATCATAATAATAACAATATGTTATGTCATATTTATTCTGTTTATTTAGTTTACATGTATAATGGGTATTATTAGGCGTTGATTTGAATTTTTGGAGATTTCTATGAGATATCTTTTAATTATAATTCCATCTTCATTGATTTTGCTACTTACATCTTGCGTTCCAGATGCCAATAAAAAATGTAATGAGAATCAAGTTTTAGAAAATGGAGCTTGCGTTTTAAAAGAACAACGGGTTGTAGTAGAACCAACGCCAATCCCAACCATCGTACCGACCACTATTCCTACAATAACACCCGTCCCTACTATACAACCAAAACTTAGTTGTGGATCAATTCCACATAACGGTACTGAATCAAGAATCGCTTACAGTGCTACATCTGTAGCCTACGGTCAAAGTTGCTCATCTATCCAGCAAACCCAAACTCGTACATGCAATAACGGTGTTTGGTCTGCCTGGTCTGGATCATATCAATATTTAACTTGTAGTGTGCAAGCGGCCCTTGCCTGCGGAACTATTGCTTCGGATGCGTTTGAAGTACGAACCATGTATCAAACAGCTGCAGTTAACGAAGGCCAAACTTGCGTATCGGAAATCCAAAATCGCAAATGCACTAACGGTCAGTTTGAAACTTGGTCGGGAACATATACGCAGTTCAAATGTGTAATTACAAGAATACGTTACGAGAGTTCCACAATTAACTCAGGTGAAACCTGTAAATCACAAACTCAAATCATGACTTGTGAAAATGCTATTTGTGGTGTTTGGATCCCAAACACTTATACCAATAATAATTGTAATATTGTTGCCGACGTTTCCTTAACAACCTCGATTACACAATATGGAATTACCTGGACATTTGCTGCTCCGGTAAAATATGGCCAATTCGCAAATGGCGACTATTGGGTAGTAGACCCGGGTGATGGTGTTAAAATTATAAAAATTAATCCAGGTCATGTCGTTCACACCGACGGTGTCAGACATATGAATGGATCAATGTTAAATCCCAAAGACGCAACCCAGGGTTTTGATTCTGGGACATTTTCTTACGACGTCAAATATAATCATGGTATAGGCGTTTCCCAGGATTCTCCTCTCATCTTAAAAGCTAATAATGCTCTGGTTTCAACTATCAGCAATGAAAATCCAATAGACAAAACTAGTTTTCCAAAATCTGCCGCTATTTTAACTTGCTTAAATTATGTTCCCGCTCAGGGGAGTTTTAGACCCGGATACAGCGATCCTGATAAAACTATATATGGAACCATCAATAATTTAGATTATTCTAAACTTGGAAAATTAACTCCAACCAAATCAGCACCTGATCCAATATTATTTGCCCAAAAATTTCAAAGAACATGGCTAATGCATAGTCCTTCATGGACAAGTCGATTTATACATCCATCAGACAATATTCCAGATAACTACTATTATACTAATACATTAAGTATCGCAGCACTCTTACTACATTGTAATTTTACAAACGCCCAAAAAGAAAAACTACTTATTAATTTTATTCAACATGGAATAGACCTATATGGGGCCATTAAGGCCAGAGGATATGGCTGGACATCAGCTGCGGGAGTAGGTTGGGGAAGAAAATGGCCAATCTTGTTTGCCGGCATTATGCTTGATTCAAATGAAATAAAAAAGGTAGGTCAATACTCTGGTGACTATTTAAACGCCGTGCCTGGATATGGACCAGGAGGTAAAAATCCTCCTGGATATTTACGCTTTGCTGAAGATTCATTGATGTTTTATGTATCGCAAGCTGATGTAGATAGAACATCTACGCGACCACCTTGGTCACCTGATGATCGATCTGGCACGGCATTTCCCTATACCACTGCTATGATTGGTATGCCTGAGTGGGGACATCGATATTCAGACAATTTTTATCAAGTTGATGCTGCTTGGTATGCGGTCTATAGGACAATCGGAAGTGGCACACAATACATTGTTGGAGCAACCCTGTCCGCATATATTATGGGTGCTAAAGACTTGTGGAATTGTAAAGCGCATTTTGATTACGTTGATAGATATGTAGCTATATCAAAAGGCGCCCCTGATCCTTTTGGCTACATCGTGCCATCACAAAAAGCTGGTGGTGCACCTGGTGGTTTTGTGGGAGAAATGTTTGATACTTATCGTAAGAATTATTGATTTTTTGATGATATTTAGAACGTTGGATGACACTATGAAAATTTTATCAATTATTAGTTCATTGTCTTTGATTTTATTTATTACTGCTTGTGTTCCAGATGCCAATAAAAAATGTAATGAGAATCAAGTTTTAGCTAATGGATCTTGCGTTTTAAAAGAACAACGGGTTGTAGTAGTACCAACACCAGTCCCAACCATCGTACCGACCACTATTCCTACAATAACACCAATCCCCACTATACAACCAAAACTTAGTTGTGGATCTATTCCTCATAACGGCACAGAATCAAGAATCGCTTATAGTGCCAGTTCTGTGGTCTATGGACAAAGTTGCTCATCCATTCAACAAACCCAAACTCGTACCTGCAATAACGGTGTTTGGTCTTCCTGGTCTGGATCATATCCATATTTAACATGTAATATGCAAGCGGCCCTTGCCTGCGGAACAATTGCTTCGGGTGCGATTGAAGTACGAACCATGTATCAAACAGCCGCAGTTAGTGAAGGACAAACTTGCGTATCGGAAATCCAAAATCGCAAATGTACCAATGGTCAATTGGGTAGCTGGTCTGGAACATATACGCAATCTAAATGTGTAATTTCCAGAATACGCTACGAGAGTGCCACGATTAATGC
>Ga0208958_1001202_pt1 | contig 27023 bp, 27 predicted proteins | sample RifOxyB1_FD_184032 | JGI IMG/M metagenome (GOLD analysis project Ga0208958, IMG submission 184032) | Soil microbial communities from Rifle, Colorado - Rifle Oxygen_injection B1 (SPAdes) | ecosystem: Environmental > Terrestrial > Deep subsurface > Rock core/Sediment | place: Rifle, Colorado...
ATTTTGGTAAGGTTCAAGAGGCGATAAATTTGAAAGAGACCCTTGCGCAGATAAAAAGTACATTAAGTAATTTTTCTACAGATTTGGCTGATATTTTTGCAAATATATCTCAGGTATCTACAGAAGAAGCAGGTAAAATTAAGGTTGGTAAAGGTGGTAAAGGAAAAGAAGAAAAGAATGCTTCGGTTGATTATGATTTAGGTAGGACAATTGTTGAAGCGATGAAAAGTAAAGAAGGAAACGTTGGGCAAGATATAAGTAAGAAAATTGGCGCTTTAAAGGATGCTCAAGTAAGAGATGATGCTATGGGATTGTTGAAAAAGCAGGGAACATTAGAACCAGCTGATATAGCCAAATTAGGGCAAGCATTTAGACAAGCTTTAGAATCTCATGACGAAGATGGATCAAAAAATTAATTATTAAGTTTAAGTATTCGCAAGTCATTCATCCTATATGGTAGATATAAATGAAAATAAAAAACAAAACTTAACAGATATGAATAATGATTTGGGTATTTTTTTACCGCATGAAATTGATAATCAAGAAAGAGATGAACTTTTTGAAAAGTACTGGCAAATAATAAATACCGGTTCGCCAAAACAGGAGGATGTTTTTTATGTTTTATATAATTATTTTAATGAAAATGAATTTAGTCAGCATATTATAGAAAAATTCTATGATACCTATTGGTTTATTTTTGTAAAAATAAGTTGGAGAATACTTTCAAGGTTAAGGATGAATTACGGAGTTGAAATTGTAGCCCGCACCCTTCCTTTTGCCGTAGCTGAGTATATAGATGTTAAATTGAAATTTTCAGAAATTTTGATTTTATATAATGATGATGACGCTGAATTATTTTATACACAAATTAAGCAAAAATTATTATCTTTGGATTACCCAATATCTTTTAATGAATATGGTAAAAATATTACTATTTCTCAATTTGTAAAAAAAATTAATGAATTGGAAGTCAAGAAAGATCTATCACGATTTAGTATGTTTGCAAATACGCAGAAAGCCCTTTTTTATGATATTCCTGATGAAAATGAACTTGCAAAGAAAGACGCGTTGCGACGAACAATGGAATTTATTGAAATGATGTATTTTTTTATAAAAGATTCTGATGTAGCGGCGTTTAAAGATGCGTATTTTGATAAACTGAATAATCAGGGTGGGGCAAAAATTAATGAGGAAATTAAGGAAGACCTGGGGGCAAAGTTATTGGTTGAATATTTTACTACTAACGAGAAAAGTAACCAAGCTTTGGGAATGAATTTAGCTAAGGAAAGCGCAGGGCCAGAATTAGCGGATAATGAAGAATTAACAAAAGGCGCTTTGTTTGTGGAAGAGTTATTAAAACATAAAAAGGATATCCCCCCATGGATCCAAGAACCGGCGACGCTTCGCTCCTTGCTCACTTGGTTGAATTCTTTTGAAGATAAAAACAAGGCCAGGAAAGAATTGGAACAATTATTGCGCAAAGAATTGGGAGAAAACGCATTGGCGGATATGGATTCCGCTTTGGCGCTGGTCAGTTTGGACGAGTTTTTAAATAAAAATAATTATTCGGGAGATGATTTGGTGCATTATGATGAGAACGATGGGGAATTTAAATGGGGCAAATAGTTGTATTTAAACATATAAACATTTAAACATATAAACATAATGTTATGACATCGTTTGAGGATGAGTTAAAGTTAAAAATGCATGAATATGTTAAAATGGTATATAGTTTAACCAAGAATTTTCCAAAAGATGAGTTGTATGGGGTTGTATCTCAATTAAGAAGATCAACATTATCAATTATATTAAATTATATTGAAGGGTATGCAAGATTTAAAAAAGGAACCAAGTTGCAATTTTATGAGATATCATATGGTTCGCTTAAAGAATCAAAATATTTAATTTACTTCAGTAATTCAGAAGGATATATTAATGATGATAATTATAAAAATCTAAATAATCAGGCAGAAGAAATTGGAAAAATGCTTTGGCGTCTAATGAAACCTTTGCATTAAAATGTTTAAATGTTTGTATGTTTAAATGCTTATATGAATAGCCAGCCAACAATTTTAGTAAAAAGAAGCGATGGCACCAGCGTCCGTATGTCTTTGGATGAATTTAAAAAAATGAAAATGAGTAACAGCACTCAGATTTTGGGTTCTTCTCCGGCTCCGGAACCGCCAAAAGCGGAAAAAGCCCCGGAAGCGTCGAAGCCGGAACCGGTAAGAGACGAGATAAAAGAAAAAGCGGATGAAATCAGGCGAAAAATAAGAGAGGATATAAAAAAGATGGAAGCTGAAGATATGACGGCCGAGGCTAAAAAATCGGTTCAGACAGCGCCCAAAGGAAATGCCTGGGGGAGCGATGACCATAAATCTTTGCTTGATGATGAATTTCATAAAGAAATGCCGGTTTTGGTGCGGGAAGGGGAGCATATTTTAGCGCGCACGGCGCCGGTAAAGGATGTATTTATGAATGAAGCCGAGTATGAAGCAAAGAAAAACGAGCCCAAGCCGGGAATGAGAATTGAAAAACCACGAAGCGTTTTTGATAATAGGTCGAAATTTGACAGGAATGCTACGGCAAAAAATATCAGACTGATGGAAGAACCATCGATATTGCAGAATAAAAAACCGCCGGCGCCGAGGTCAATAATGCCTTCACCGAGACCGTTGGCGCCAAAGCCGGTGATTCAGGATGTTAAACCGCCTAAGGTTGAAAAACAGACTATGGGGCCGGTTGATGAACTGTTGAAATTTACTTTAGATGATTTCAGGCGTCTAGGCAGGAATACTGAAGAATCGGCCGTAAAATTGAGAGAGAAATTTAAGTATTTGGAAAGTGATTCATTTTTGATGTTTATGGACGGGGTGGAAGCGTGGTATAATAGCCCTCTATACCGCCAGTATCAGGAAGTGATATCAAAATCATTGATGAACAGAATGTCTGTGGCGGATATTTTATCCGGAGTCTCGGCCAAGACTGATTTAAAATTGGAAGAGTTTAAAGCGATTCTAAAATTAAACCAATCATTCTATTGATTATGCAACAGTTTACCGTTCCGCAATTTATTGATGTAGAAGATAAAATCTTGGGTCCGATAACCATCAGACAGTTTTTGATATTATTGGTCGGCTGTATCGTGATTTTTATATCTTACCGCTATGGCGATTTGGGAACTTTTGTTTTGGTGTTGGCAGTGGTGGGGATTTTAAGTTTATTGTTTGCTTTTGTGAAAGTGAACGGACAGACTTTCCATTATTTTTTATTGAATATACTGCAGACAACGCGCAAGCCTAGCCTTAGAACTTGGCACAAAAGTTATATGAATAAAGAATTGGATATATTAAGAAAGCAGGATTCTGATATTAAAATCACGGAAGTTGTCGCCAGAAAACCGGTTCAACGCCAACACATCAGGGATTTGTCTTTGGTGGTGAATACCGGCGGTTATTATAAAGCTGAAGAATAATTATTGATAGAATATATAGATTAGTTAGATTATATAGATTATTTAGTGTGATTATGGCGTATATACAATCATACAAAGAACTGATCGTTTGACGATGTTCTATAATAGAAGCCTTATTGGAAATAAGTAAAAAAATGCTGATTGTGTTAATTAAAAAATTAAATTACGACAATCACTAAATAATCTAAATAATCTACTGCCTAAATAATCTGATATATATGAAAGTTAAAAAATCGAAATTACCCCCAACGCAGGCTCATCTTAGTATTTCAGAAATAAAAGACGGAGTGGTGATTTTAAAAGATGGCACTTTGCGGGTGGTCTTAATGACTTCCAGCATAAATTTCGCTTTGAAATCCGAAGAAGAGCAGACAGCTTTGATTTCAGCGTATGTTTCGTTTTTAAATTCAATTGATTTTCCTCTGCAAATAGTGGTGCAATCAAGAAAAATGCAAATCCAAACTTATATTGACCAGCTTACCGCTCAAGAAAATGAACAAATGAATGAATTGTTGAAGATGCAAACCGCGGATTATAAGGCGTTTATTCAGGAATATGTGCAGTTAAGCGATATAATGACGAAAAAGTTTTATATAATCGTGACGTATGATCCGATGTCAAACAGAAAAAAGTCATTTTTCTCTAGGCTTAAGGAGGTCTTTAAGCCGGTGCTTTCCGTCAGATTAAAAGAGGAGATATTTCAAAAAAGAAAAACCGATTTGGATTTGCGCGTAGCCAATGTCGCTTCCGGTTTGAAATCAATGGGGCTTAATGTTATCCAATTGGACACGCAGGCGCTGATTGAACTTTATTATTCCACTTATAATCCGGATATAGCATTTTCCGAGCCGGTCGGGGACATAAGTAAAATTAGAGTTGAAGACTGAGAATATAAAAACATGAAAACACTAGAACATAAAAACATTATTAAAAAATTATTATATTAATTTAAACTGTTTTAATGTTTTAATGCTTTAATGATTTAATGATTATTATGACAGCATTTAAACCGACATTTAGCAAAACAAAAGACACGGAGAAAGAGAAAGAAAAGCTGACGAAAGAAAAGAAAACCAAACAGGAGCTGATTACTCTTGAAGAAGAGAGGGTTTACCGTGAAGGAACCGTGACGATAAAGGATTTGATAGCGCCTTCGGCTTTTAAGGTTGAATCAAGTTTGATTCAACTGTCCGATGTTTTTTTAAGAACGATTTTTATCGTTTCTTATCCCAGGTATATTTCCGTCGGCTGGAGCGCGCCCATTTTGAATTTGAATATAAGCATGGATATTTCAATGTTTTTTTATCCTGTTCAGGCGGAAATTATTTTAAAACAATTAAAGAAAAAAGTTGGGACTCTTGAGGCGCAAATTACCGCTGACACGGAAAAGGGCGCTCCGCGCGATCCGATACGGGAAACCGCTTTGCGCGACATTGAAGAATTGCGCGACAGTTTGACTCAAGGAACCGAGCATTTTTTCCAGTTTGCGTTTTATGTGACGATTTATTCAAAAAGCAAAGAAGAATTGGATAGGGTCACCGATGAGGTACAAAATATTTTCGGTGGCAAGCTGATAAACAGCAAGAAAGTTTTGTTTCAGGCGGAACAAGGTTTTAATTCCACTTTGCCGTTGGGAGTAGATGAGATTTCCGTGGCGTTTAATATGAATTCTTCCCCGATTGCTTCTTCTTTTCCGTTTATTTCATCAGAACTTACTTCTGACAATGGCATTTTGTATGGAATAAACAGACATAATAACAGTTTGATTTTGTTTGACAGATTTTCTTTGCAAAACGCGAATATGGTGGTGTTCGCGACTTCCGGCGCGGGCAAGTCTTACGCCGTGAAGCTTGAAGTTTTGAGAAGTTTGATGATGGGTACTGATGTTATTATTATTGACCCGGAAATGGAGTATAGGCAGATGTCTGACGCGGTCGGCGGATCGTATGTCAATATTTCACTTGCTTCGGAAAGCAAAATCAATCCTTTTGATTTGCCTCGGCCGGTTGGTTATGAAGTTTCAACCGAGGATATTATCAGAAGCGCGGTTATAACTTTGAAAGGTTTGATAAGAATTATGTTTGGCAATATGACGACGGAAGAGGATTCCATAATGGATAGGGCGCTTTTGGAAACTTTCGCGAAAAAAGACATCACTTCCACCAGCGATTTGACAACGGTTGAACCGCCAATAATGCAGGATTTACTTGATGTATTGGAAGGTATGGACGGCGCGGCCAATTTGGCGATTTTGTTGCATAAATATACGGATGGCACTTTTGCCGGCTTGTTTAACTCGCCTACAAATGTGCAAATGAATAATCAGTTGGTGATATTCAGCGTGCGCGATCTTGAAGATGAACTCCGCCCGATGGCGATTTACACGTTGATTAATTATATTTGGAATGTCGTCCGATCGGAAAGGAAGAAAAGAATATTGGTGATTGATGAGGCCTGGTGGTTGATGATACATGAGGACAGCGCGAAGTTTATTTATGCTTTGGTAAAAAGATGCCGAAAATATTATCTTGGCGTGACGACCATAACACAGGATGTGAACGACTTTTTGCGTTCGCCTTACGGTCAGTCCATTGTGACCAATTCGGCTTTGCAATTACTGCTCAGGCAGTCGCCGGCGTCCATTGATATGATTCAGAAAGTGTTTATGCTGACTGACGGGGAGAAGTATTTGTTGTTGGAAAGCGCGCTCGGCGAAGGGATATTTTTTGCCGGCTTGAAGCACGCCGCGATTAGAGTCGTCGCTTCTTATACTGAAGACCAGTTGATTACTTCCGATCCTAAACAGCTTTTGGAAATTGAAAAGGCCAAAAAGAAGTTTAAAGAAGAATCAATGCAACAGAAATAATTAATTATTATATTATGATGACAACAAGAAAAAAAATATTTATCTTTTCCGGGCTGATTGCCGGTATAATAATCGCGATTATTTTGTTGTTTATATTTTTGAGAGTCAAACCACAGCCGACCACCCCTGATGGATTGGTGACCGGAGGAACTCAAACGGGAAATAATATTCCGGCGGTTAACGGGGACGCGTTTCAAGATAAAGAAACCGGATTATTATATAACACGAATGTTAATTTGCTGGCGGATGGCGCGCCTAAACAAGATGTGACGGAGCAGTATTTGAGGCAGTTGGCCGGAATTTTTGTGGAGCGTTTTAACAGTTATTCCAATCAAAATGATAATACGCATATTGAAGACGCGCTGGAAATGTCCACGGAAAAAATGGCGCAATGGATAAATACGCAAAGAGTAGTTCAATCTCGGGTTTATGAGGGCGTCATCACTGAAGTTTTATCCACTAAAATGGAAAGACTGTATGATACCAGAGCGGTAATAAAAGTGCAGGCTAAAATTACCAATAAAAAAATCGGCAGCGAGGAAGTGGAATATAAAACCGGTTTTGTTGATTTGCTGGAAGTGGAAGAAAACGAATGGCTGGTTGATAAATTTGTCTGGGAACAATAGAAAGCATTAAAATATTAAAACATAAAAACACAACCTAACCTCCTCTGAAAGGGGAGGGATTTTATTAAGTTAACTTAAATACTTTTGAGTATAATTCTTGTTATGTAGTATGATATGTAACAATTTTGTTTTAATGTTTTGATGTTCTAGTGTTTTAATGTTGTAGTTTTTATGTTTAATTTGGCTAATTTAAGGGAAAAATTGAAGGATTATTTATTTCCGGTTTTTTGTTTGGGTTGTAAAAAAGAAGGACAGTGGATTTGCGCGGATTGCGTGAAACGGATTGAAGAAACGGAGACAACGGAGTTTTTTGATGCCAAAAAATTCGGTATAAAAATATTATTTTCCGCCTTGCCATATAATGAGGGTTCTTTATCCGGCCGGGCGTTGAAAGTTTTTAAATATGATTTTAGCGAAGAAATTTTTGATTTTTTCGCGCCTATAATCAGAAATTATTTTTTGAAGCGGAGAGAATATTTTGAAAATATTGATGTGATAATTCCCGTGCCGTTGCACCCGCGCCGGCGGGCGGAGAGGGGATTTAATCAGGCGGAAAAAATTGCCGAAATTATCGGCGATGTTTTGGGTAAAGACGCGCCGGCTGATGCTATTTATAGAATCAAATACACAAAAAATCAGGCGCGTTTGAATAAAACGGAAAGAGAGAAAAATATCGCCGGCGCTTTTGAAATAAATAAGTCCAGCACCACCCCGCTGTACAGCGGGGTGGTGCTGGATAAAAAGTATAATTTTTTTGATAAAAAAATATTATTGGTTGATGATGTTTTTACCACCGGCGCGACTATGCGGGAATGCGGGAGATTATTCGCGGACCAAAAGACAAAAGGGGTTTACGCTTTTACTTTGTTTAGAGGAAAATAATGAATAAAATTAAAAAGCCGCCCCGACTTGGTCGGAACGGCTGTGATTGAGCGTAAGCTCTTGTGGCCTAAGCGGCCACCATCTCCTCTGTGAGGAAAGTCTTGATTCTTCTCTCTTTCTCACTGTAAACCGCGTATGCCTGTCTGCCGTTTGGCAATTCCACTTGGTAGACGGCAACACCCCCACCTTGATTACTTACTTTGTTTGCCACTCCACTTTTGATGGAAGTAATGATCCTCTTTAAATCAGAGTTCGTCAGATAGATGTCAAATCTCCCGACTGCTTGTTTGAAAGCGTGCAGATGAATTGGGTCAACGCGAACCGTTCTGGTTTTTTTTGGCATTACTCCTTTTCTCCTTTTCTTGTTTTTAAAAAAGAAGTTCATTGCGACGGCGGAAGGGGCGAGATTCGAACTCGCGGTAACCTTTCGGATTCAACGGTTTTTGCCGATTTTGTTTTGTGACAAAATCGAGCATCCCCGATTTCGCCATTAAAGGCGAAATCGGGACAAGACTCCATTTATTAGCGGAGAGAGTGGGATTCGAACCCACGGAACCCTTTCGGATTCAACGGTTTTCAAGACCGTCGCCTTCAACCACTCAGCCATCTCTCCGCTAATAAATGGATTTTACCCCGCCAACGGTGGGGTTGATCTTGCCGTCTTTATCCGCCCATTTTAGGTTTTTAAAAAAAGAGATCTTTACCATAATACCTGTTTTTTGGGTTTTTGTCAACCAGTGAGAGTATTTGCCGTGGGAATAGTTAGATGCTATAGTAGATAACGGAACAATTTAACCTTTATAGGAGGGCAAAGTGTTGAAAAATCTTTTTGCTTTTTGTGTTGTTTTTTCAATGGGTTGTATTTCCGCTCAAGGGAAGCGGACCACTTTCGTGGACTATTTCCCGGTTGTCGGGGAGGACATGGAGCAGGGTCATTCCTCTGACAAAAGCCAGGCGCGAAAAAAGCGCATGCAAAAATACACGGAGAAAGGCGGGCATGACCTTACCTTTGCCAGGGCATGGAGCTACGCGCTCAACAATGAACTCAAAGGCAAAAGGTATACCGGCGCCAGAATGACCTTGACCGATCCGGATATGTTTTTCCGTTTCGGGATCTCGGTGTTTATGTCTCCAACCATAACCACCTACAATGACCGCGGTTTTGGCCCCGAACCTGAAAAACGGGCGGTTATTCTCAAGGATTCTTACTTGTCGGTTCTGACGATGAAGCAAGAGGTCTTCTTTGTCATCTCGCCAAGCCTAACGGCTCCTCTGATACGCTATGATTTGGACTTGCGCCTTGGTTCAAGGCTTGTGGTCCATACGAACGTGGAACTGAGGTCGGGAATCGGCTACGAGTGGAGAATCCCATACAAGCACTCCGTGAGTGATATCTATGTACTCGGGGATGAACTGCAGGATGTCTATCTTCCCAGCAATATCTCCAGCCGGAGCTACTTGTCTCAAGTCAACACATTTGACATCAACATTCGGCCGGTACATTTCGAGATCGGTCTAACATTTAATCGAAACGAGCATCACCTTTCCTTAGGGATCGGCGCAGTTTGGTAAACTAAAATAGTTGTTCCTCAAGAACCCCGACTTAGTCGGGGTTCTTTTTTTGACTTTTGTCAGGCCGTATGGTCTACTAAATACAAGGTGAGCTAAATATTTTAAACAAGGGTGCAGAGGGAGGGTCGTGATGACTTTTAGAAAAAAAGTTTTTATATCCTTTTTTGTTATATCAGCTCTATTGCTCTTTGGAGGATGTTTCTACACAGAAGATTTGCCCCCGGGCGTAAACGCAGGGGAGTTTGAAGGTCCTGATGAGTTTGCCCCTTCTGAACCAAATCTCAAGTCTATGTGGCTTGTAGGGGTTCTTGAAGATACATCGGAATATAGGTGTAGTTGCGGGATGTCCGATGGCAATGAAATGCATCTGAATATCGTAGATTTGGATACAGATATGCCATACATCCCGGTGTGGGGGACTAAGGCTTATTGCGAGCCGGCGTATTCTAATGATAATTATTGGACGATTCATTGCCAATACTACGACAATTTTGGTTTTCCGTGGTATTTCGTGCACTTTGATGTGTATCTTGAACAACAGCCCTGGACAGAGGAGACAATAGGATGGTTCTTTTGGACTGTTGATGGACTGGAATACTTCTGGTGCACGCTGACATTTGGCATCATTGATGCTGAACTGGAGTATGTGTGGAAATAGCAGGCAAAATGCCTGTAAAAAACCAAAGCCAATGATAAATCCGAAAGGGGAATATTGTTGGCTTTTTTGTTTTTGTGGTATAATATTTGATACAGCTGGTATTTGACATTTTATTTGGGAAATAATAAAATATATGGTATATTAGATTAATAATAATTAATTAATAATAAAATTATGCCAAGAGAAAAAATGGGCTCAGATGAAGAAGCATCCTTTTCTGAGAAAAATGGGATGGTGGGAAAAATTATTTTTGCCGTCCTTTTCGTTATTCTGTTGTCAGGTTTTGTTTGGTATTATATGCAATACCAAAAAGCCCAACAGCAACTTATATCCCTGTCATCCGTGCAAGGACAACAGGAATTAAATCAGGAAGAGATTGATAAAATATTAGAAGGAGTAAGTAAACACATTCTTCTTCCAACCGAAGAGGTGCCAACCATCGCCACTATTGAAGATGCGGCGGCTCTCGCGGCGCAACAGAACTTTTTCAAAGACGCGCAAAATGGCGACAAGGTTTTGATTTTTTCAGACAGAGCAATTATCTATAGCCCGGATAGGGATTTGTTGGTAAATGTAGGCCCGGTTTATTTCCAAGAAGGACAAGGTGAAAATATCCCTACTGAACAACCTGCTGAAGAAGAAACAGCTGAAGAGACGGCAGAGACCTTAAGTTTGGACATAAGAAACGGCAGTTCGGAAACCGGCAAAGCCAGCGGTCTTGCGGGTAGTTTGGGAGCGGAAGAGGGAACTTATGCGGTTACCAGTATCACTAACGCGGTTAATACTGATTATTCCGGAGTTACTTTAGTCAATTTAACCGGTAAAGATGTCAGTGTTTTGGAACAGCAATTGGGAGTAACGGCCGTGACTGTGTTGCCGGAAGGGGAAGCAGGGTCAGCCTCTGATGTGGTGATTATCGTTGGAAATTAATAATGATTGAGTTTAAGAAACTCCCCCGATTAACTCGGGGGAGTTTTTTTCGTCAAATTTTTTCTTTTCTTTGTTAGAGCCAGAATTTGAGCAATGGCGCGGTCAATCCGCCTAATATCCAAAACGAAAGGTCAACCACGGAATCGCGCGGGTGCCATTTTCTTTTTGCGAAATAGTCAAAAATGAAATCAGCGCTTTCTTTAATCAACCCTCCGGCTAAAGCGGCTATCAGATATGAAAACCAGTCGGCTTCATCAAATGGTCTGTGAAATACGACCGAGGCAATCATATTGAAAAAAGCAAAAATCGTCATCCCGCAGAAATAGTGGCTTATTTGTTCAGTGGCTGAAGCCCTTGGGCCGTCAAAGGCAAGAACTTTGAAGATCCGTTTTAGAATTCGTGATCGCCAGAAGTAATCGCCGTAGGCCATGCCCAAAAATAGCATAACCACCATGAAAAGAATAAATCTAAAGAGCATTATTTTCGCCTCCTATGTGTTTTTTGTTGTTTGCGATATGAAGATAGCTTATGGTAAAATTAGGCTACAGTCAATAATTAGCTCAGGGAAAGGTGGCCGAGTGGTTTAAGGCAACAGTCTTGAAAACTGTCGTACCGCAAGGTACCGTGGGTTCGAATCCCACCCTTTCCGCCAAGACAATTTAGTATCGTGCAGACCCACATTCTTGGCTAACATTGGCTAAAATTGTGAGAAGTAGGGCGACCCATCTGTCTAAAAAGTTGTAAATGAAAACAACGACTTACTTAGTCGCTGTTTTTGTTTTTATTATTATCATACCATCCCGAAATTTTTTCGATAATACGCACGTCTCTTTTTGAAAAATTTATTTAAATATTCAACTTTTGAATCGTTGTAATCGTATATGGTTCCACCTGTGTTCAGCCCGCGATTTATCCGACCGATGTATTGTGTTAGTTTTCCTTCAAATGCAAATGGATAAACCAAAAATAAACAATCCAAATTATTGAAATCTGTTCCCTCCCCAATAAGTTGCCCTGTGGCAATAAGTATCTGAAAATGTCCCGATTGTATTTGTTTGACCTTTATTTTTCTTTGTTTTTCAGTCAAATCCCCAGTTAAAGTAATAGTTTCGTATTCGCGTTTAAGATAATAATTTAGAACCTCCACATGATCCTTGCGTTCGGTTAATATTAAACATCGCTTATTTTTGACAACTTCATTTTTTATATCGTCAATTATTTGTTGATTTCTTTGAGTGTCAAAAGTAATAATTTTATAGAGCGTTTGCACATTGTCTGTTCGCACTTTAAATGGTACAGTTAAATCCGTTTCTCTAACGATAATCTTTAAATTGTTCTGTGGCTTGACTGTAAAGTTATTCCGTTCAGTTGTTTCGGATTTGCCAAATGACCCTGGTATGGTGTGTATAATTTCTCCGAGATAAATAAAAATTAAATTTGTGTCATTATTTTTTCGTTTGGGTGTAGCGGTTAAACCATATAAATAGTGCGGATTGAATTTGGTTATTACATTTCTAAACATCCGCGCTGGCATGTGGTGACATTCATCAACCAGTACTAATCCAAATTTGCCAGCCAGCTCGTTTTTATTTTCAATATTGTTTAGCGTTTGCACCATTGCTATCGTAATTTTTTCGCCTAATTTCTTTTTATTGGAAGTATATTGTCCAATTTCCCGTTTGGGAATATTTAAAAATCCCTCAATTCGCTCTAGCCACTGATTGAATATTTGCTTTTTGTGCACCAAAATTAACACAGGCTGTTTCTGTTTGGCAATAATGTCCAAACCAATTATTGTCTTGCCAGATCCTGGCGGAGCGACTAATACACCACTATCGCGACTTGTTATTTTATCCACCGTTTCAGCCTGATAAGGGAACAGTTTAATATTGTTTTCGAACGTTATATCTTTAAGTTTCAATCGCTTATCATCAATATCAAATTTTAAATTATTCTCTTTTAGAAAATTTAGCAGATTATTTAAAAATCCGCGCGGGATGGCGATGATGTCATCAAATGTCCGAATCAATTTAAAGTATTTTTCTACGCCGTACACTGAAGCCCCAATTTTCTTTTTGATTAAAAAATCCGAATTAAAAAAGTTTAAATTATCTTTTAGATAGTTTATCAATATTTTTGGAAGAAAATTTTTGTCTAGAAAAAGCATGTTGCTGACAGTAATGCACAGTTTACCATTAGCCGTATGTGTCCGCGTATCATTAGAATTAAAAAATATGTGTAATTTATCTAAATGTCCTATCGCAATACATTGAATAATTTGCAATAATTTCCACTGGTCGGTAAATGGCAATAGGGAATTGTTCGGATCTAAAAATATAGTATTGTCTTTTTTTCTTGCTTCGCCTTGAAACGGCAGAGCAATCAAATTACCAAATCCTTTGCCACTTAGCACGTCTTGATTGGGAAATAACCTGTCAAAACTTTCTTCTTTCTCAAACTGATCAATGATTTTAGCTTCTTTAAGCAAATTAATAATGATATTTCTGCTTTTGTATGCTGGGTATTTGTTTTCAAAAAATATCCAAACATGCCCGCCGTTGCCTGAACGCGACCGTTCAATATATGCTGGCAGTTTGTATCGTTGGCAAATAGCGTAGAATCGTAGAATTTCTTCTTGCCATTTTTCGCCATCAAAATCCGCGGCGATAAAATATGATGTATTATCATCTAATAATGGATACATTCCGTATGTTTTTGCGCCGCGAAGGTGCTGTTCTATGTATTCGTCGTTTATGCCGACATATTGGCTGTGCTGACAATCTTTGCATTTTTTGCCTTGTGTTTTATTACACAAGCCGGTTTTCCATTCATTCAAACAAACTGGTGTATAGCCAGAAGTCGAGCCGTCTTTTTTCTCCCAGCGTACGGCAAAAACATCCTCACGTCCGCGAAAGAGGGATTTGAATAAATCAACTTTTTCTTGAGGAGTTAAAATTGACACAAGTTATTTTATTATTTTATACCTCGTCGCCCGCCCTTTCCCTAGTCGTTCAATTTTTTTCATTTCCAACAATTTATTTAATATTTGTGCCACCGTCGGTCCGACAATTTTAAGATCATCTCGCAAATTTTTTGGGGTAATAATTTCATGTTCATTCATGTAATGCCACACCGCCATTTGTTTTTCCGATAACAAATGTTCGATTGATTCTTTGGATAACAAGCTAATGGCCATCTGTGTTTGTTTTAACAAAATGGTTAAGAAAAATAATAACCACGGGCTAATGTCCTCGTTTTCTGTTTTCCAGGTTTTTTGCGACTTATTTAGGGCAATGTAGTATTCATTTTTATTATCCTCTATTAATTTTTCATGTGAAATATAAGGCATATATTCATAGCCGTTTTTGAGGAGTAGCAAATTAGTAAGTACACGAGAGGTACGACCATTGCCATCTTGGAATGGGTGGATGGACAAAAATTCAAAAATAAAGTTACCGATAATAATCAGTGGGTGTATTTCCTTTCTACCCAAGAGATCCTGTACGGTTTCTAATAATTCGCTCATTTCTTTGCCAACCAAATGTGGTGGAGTGGGGTCAAATAAAATGCCAATCAGATTGCCATTTGCATCTTTTGCTTCTACACGGTTGTTGCCAAATTTGTACTCACCGCGATGACGAGTGTCTTTTTCCGAATATTTCAAAAGTTCACTATGAAAATGTTTAACAGTACTTTCAGATAATACCAATTTTTTGTATGAATCAAAAACATTAGTTAGCAGTTCAGCATAGCCTGCCACTTCTTGTTCGTCGCGAGTGATTAATTTTTGAATTTTCAATCCTTCCAATAGTTTTGCAACTTGTTCATCAGTCAACCGCGCGCCTTCAATACGGGTGGACGCGCCCGAAGAAGTAACAATTACTGACCTTTTCAGCATACCCAAAGTTTGAGGCGACAAATTCGCTCCCATTTTCCATTGGCCTTTTAATTCGTCAATTTGCGAAATAAGGCCATATATTTTGTGAGTTATTTCCGGATTGAATGATAATCTTTTGGTAAATTTAGGCATATTTTTATCTTATGTATTAACTATATGCGATTATATCTAATTATATTGGTTTTGTCAAATGTGTGGGCTAGTATTGTGATCTAATATACAATATGTTTGAGCTTGACCCACTTAACCGAGACAGAGGTGCGACCCACGTGGTCCAAATCCTCTCGTCTCCGCCAATTTGTACTTTTTGTGAAATCAATAGAATCCTCCCCCGCATTTGCGGGGTCGGCATGATATTTTTCCGCTATTTTGAAGGCATTTTTGAAATCGCATCCAAGGCCGGAAAGTAAATTTGGTGTTAAAAAATCGTTTTAAATTAGCCCAAAAATATAGCGCCGAGTCCTGCCGAGCCCTGCTCGGCAACCGCTTGGGAGATAAAAACGAACGTATGCGGTGTTTCTTGGTAAAAGTTCGAACTTTATACTGTAAAAATCCAGAAGATTTTTAACCCGCCCCACCGACTCAACCGGCCGATAAAATACGGCCGGCGGTCGCCTCCCACCCCAGGCCCAGCAAAGCTGGGCTAGAGTACCGAATGGATAAAAAGGAAGAGATCAGGGGGAGGGAATTTTTATCCATTCGGTTTGATGGTTTGGGGTTTTTGGGAAATCAGTATTTAAATACTGATTTAAATCATGATATTATTATAAATCCAAAATTTCCATTGCCCCATCTTCATCGAGCCCTTCTTCATCCATCAAATCCCGAACTTCTTCCGCTTCATCTTCGCTTAAATTATAATCATTTATAATTTCTTTCATTTCTTCATCCATATAATTAAAAAAATCTTAAAAGTAGATCTATCAATTTTTTTAAAAAAATAGAAAATTGCTTATGTCTTTTAAAAATCAAAAATAAAATTATAAATACTACCAATACTATAAAAATTTTTCATGGAAATAACCAAATAAAGAATGGCAAAACTATCTCAAAAGATCTTTTAAAAAAATCCAAAAAATTTATATTAGGAAACATATATTTTTACAATAATATTTTCTTTAATTCTCTTCTCATCTCCCTATACTCCGGAAAAGTCTTTGAAACCAGCCCCCAAAATTTAGCCGAATGGTTCATTTCCTTCAGATGACACAGTTCATGAACAATTATATAACTTGCCAATTTTTCGGGCAAGAATAACAACTTATAATTAAAATTAAGATTTTTCTTTTTAGAACAGCTCCCCCACTTAGTTTTTTGGTTCTTAATTATAATTTTATTAAATTTAAATTTATAAATATTATTATATTTTTCTATTATCCTTACCACAAAATAATAAGCCTCCCCCTTATCCCGAATATAGTCCTTTTTTGAAAATTTTAAATATAATATATTTTCCGTCTTTTTAAAAATATCTAATTTTTCCAAAATCCATTTTGATTTTGAAATAATAAATTTTTCCACAATACCCTCTTTTATCCTATAGGGCATAGTAACAACAATACTGGCATCACAATACACAGCAATACGCAATCTTTTAGCTCGTTTACTTTTCCTTAAGGTATATTCAACCTTTTTATTATGCAGTTGAATTTCTTTTTTCATCTTAGAATTTTTTAATTATAATATCTTCAAGACGATTGAGGTACTTGTGAAAATCATTAATCTTGATTTTCCCTTTATATTCTTTTAAAATTAATATTTGCAATTGCCTCTTAATACCTTTGATAAAATCATCCCTTTTTGCGCTTTCCTGCCAACCCTCATCCAAAATACTATTAGTCATCTTTTTAATACTAAATACAAAGTCCTTTATGATTTCCTCGCCAACATCTTTATCTATAAATTCTCTACTAATATAGTACAGCCCTCTCTCTTGCATAGTATCAAAGCCCAAATCCTTGGCTTCTTTGTCTTCCTTTTTAATATCCCCAATCAAATTATAATACTGCTTAATCCTTTCCGTTAAATCCATCTGATGTTGTTCAAATTCTTGCCTAATTACCTGCAACCTCTCGGAAAATGACCTAAATATCGGATTAATGTCCAAAGCGATGGAAATTTCTCTCTTCAAAAGCCGTTCCAAATTCAGGGCTTTTTCATCCTCGTCCATATCTTCTAATTTTTGTAGATTATATATATCGCTGACTTTAAGCTCTCTAAAATTTTTAGTTATTCCTTCATATTCCACCCTTTCCTGTATCAATTTCTTAACTTTTTCGCCATATTCTTCCAAAATACTTCTGTCTATATCATCTTCATCAGAAAATTTCTTATTGAACGCAATGTAAAAACTGGTCAGCCACTCAAATTGTCTGATATAATCAACTAAAAATGGATCCGGAGAAAGTATTTCATAGAGTATTTTAAGCTCACCATACTTATCCTTGAAATCTTGCTGTTTGCTTTCTTCATCAATAAACAATTTCAAACACTTGCGCAGATTATCAATAGACGGATCTTCAATATTTATATTTGGAAAAAAGGAAGTCAAACCGGCAATCGTCTTTTTAAATGATTCTTTCATTTGTTCAATATCTATCATAGCCGAATCAACAATACTCTCATCAAAATCAAGCGCCTTATATAAATTGCGAGTAATGCCATAATAATCAATAATTTTTCCACAGCCCTTATTCGGATAGACCCTATTTGTTCTGGCGATAGCTTGAAGCAAATTATGGTCGCGCAAGGGCTTGTCCAAATACATAACCTGTTCAACGGGTGCGTCAAAACCGGTCAACAACATATCGCAAACTATCAAAAATTTTAATGGATGATTCTTATCTTTAAAATTCGCAATCAATTGCTCTCTCTCCTGTTTGCTGGTGTTGTATAATCTCAACTCATCGGCGTCCATATTCGGATCGCCGGGCGAATAAATAACCGCGGACCATTCTTCCGGTACAAGCTCATCCAACAATTTTTTATATTTTGCCACCGCCTCTCTATCCAAGCCCACAATTTGCGCCTTGAAACCATTTGGCATCACATGAGATTTGTAATGCTCAACAATATCCTGAGCTATCATCCTCATTCTCTTTTCCATTTTAACAATTACCGATTTTTTGCCGTGCTTTTGTTTTAATAATTCCTTTTCTTCTTCTTTTAAGTCCCCGGCGATTTCTTCAAACTGTTCATCAATTTTTTCTTCGTCAATAAAAATTTTAGACAATCGCGCTTCATAGGTGACCGGCAAAGTCGCGCCGTCATCAATAGCCTGTTGTATTGAGTAATAATCCAAATAACGCTCTCCCTCGGCGCCATAATTGCGGAAAGTATTTGTGATTGTTTTATCAATGGGCGTGCCGGTAAAGCCAAAGAAAAAAGCATTTTTCATTGACTTGCGAAGCAACATACCGGCCTTGCCTTCATCTTCTCTGTGCGCTTCGTCAGACAAAACAATAATATTGTCAGATAAATCCTCCACACCCCTGCCTAATTCAGAAAACTTTTGCATTGTGGAAATAAAAATTCCGTGCTCCGGGGATTTAATTCTTTTTTCCAAATCTTTGCGGGACGTTACTCTATACACATTTTCTCCGCCACAGGCGATAAAAGTTTCATAAAGCTGATCATCCAAATCAATTCTATCCACCAAAACAAAAATTTTGGGATTATTCAGATTTTTGTCAAAACGCAATTTCCAAGCCGTAAAAAACATTGTTAAACTTTTTCCTGATCCCTGCGTGTGCCACACCAACCCTCTTTTGCTCTTGCCTTCAAGCACTCTTTGTAAGATTTTATTTGCCGTTCGCTTTTGCTGGTATCGGCCCATCATTTTTATAACACTTTCTTTCTTTTTTTCAAAAATCAAAAAATTCTTTATAATATCCAGCAGATTATTTTTTTCTAACAATCCACCCAATGTTTCTTCCAGCCCCTCGTCATTACTTTCTTCTTTTTCTTCTCGCCAAATGGAGTAATACTGCTTGGGCGAGTAAGTCGGGCCATATTCGGTTTTTAGGCCGTCAGTCGCGATATTAAAACAATTCGGCAAAAACATTTTTCTAGCTACGGTTTCATAACGCTTAATTTGCCCGATAGCATTTTCATAGTTTACGCTGGCAGAGGCAGTTGGGCTTTTTGCTTCAATATCGCAAATTGGCAACCCATTTAAAAAAACCATAATATCAGGACGGATATTTTCAGCATCCCCTTCAAAATAGAATTGATTGGTTACAACAAAATGATTATTGTCCACATTTTCAAAATCAACCAAATTATAATCCTTATTTTTTCCGGTTTCGCTATCTTTTAAATTTATCCCATTTTTCATTACATTCAAAAAGTCCTCATTTGTATCTAATTTTTTTACTTCATGAAAAACTTTTTTTGCCGTTTCTTCATCCACGCCATTTATTTTTTGTATGCTTTCAATAAGCAAAGGTTTTATAACATACTCATTTTCATACTCGCGAAAAGATAAAAAAACCTCCGGTTTTATGTATTCATAACCAAGCATTTCCTCCAGATATTTCAATATATAATTTTCTACCGTGTATTGTTCGTTGAATTTCATAAATTTAAAAATTTGTTATTTTTTAATAAAATTCTCTATATTTTTAATTAATGCCTCCATATAAATTACTAAAAATTGTTCATACGTTAAATAACATTCCCCACAAAGTATTTCTGAATTATTTATTTTAAAGGAAATCATATTTCCCACATGTTCTTCATTAGGTTCAATAGTAGTTTTAAAAATACGACCAGTATAATTACCTTCATGGGTATACTCACATCTTATTTTATATAAAATTTCTGATGCCCCAAAATTTATTTCTCTATTACTAATAATTTCACTTAAACTCAACTTAATATTATTATTCAAATCATATTTTTCTACTACTGGACCAAAAAATTCCTTAACCAAATCCGCTTTTTTACCTGTTTTTCCAAAATTTTGCATTGCTATTTCCGCATGAGAAATGAGAAAAAATATCTTCATTACATCTACATCCCATCTACACTCTACAGCTTTTTTATCAAGAAAATCACAAATATCTGCCACTTTTCTTATTTTACTTAAAAAATAACATACTTTCTGCATTTTTTCATAACCCCTCATAATTATTTGGTCATACAAATCATTGACATCCAAACCAAAACCTTGAAAAAACAAAACCACTTCTTCTTTTTTACTTTTCCAACCTGCTATTTGTGATTGTTCTAATTTTTTTTTAAAATCATCCATACTACTTTTTATTTTCCACTTCTAACCTAATAAATAATTCAAATTAAATATAATTTTCTACTGTGTATTGTTCGTCGAATTTCATATTAATATTCTTTATTATCCCCAAAATCTAAAAATCTGTATTTACCATTTTTGTTCAGCTTTTTAGAAAAAAATTTTATAACAGTGCCTAAACTAATTTTCGCGCCGTTCTTCAAAGACGCCAAACAAAAAAGGTTGACCTCATAAGTACCAAAAAAATGTCTTTGAGGTAATTCAACTTTTGGATTATTAATGTCGGTTTTACAACTTACATTTATATTGCTCATAATTTTGTCATATAAAATAGCAAAATATTCATCACCATATATCAAATCAGTAAATTCTCCATGATCTAATTTGTGTCTAAGTCCATTTTTTCCAAAAAATTTATCATATAAATTATTACCTAATATTTTTTTCATTTGATTTTTGTCATAACTTCTCATAATTTTTCCATCCTTTTCTTTTTCAACCACATCACACATTGCCTCGAGTACAGAAAACAATAATAATAATTTCGGGATATACCCAATCGTATTACAACATTCCTGCATAAATTTAAAAGTATAAGGTTTATCATATGTAGAAATTTTATAATATTGATCCAAGGCCTTTTCATCAAAATGAAACCCACAAACTTTAATTTCTTGTGTATGCCTATAAATAAAAATTTTGTCACTATTATCATTCAGCCTAAAAATTATAAACGGCTGGAGAAGAAAATCAAAATAGGACTGACTAACAAAAGAAATTTTTTGCACTATTGGTTCCAATTCCTTTCTAAATTTATTGATAGCAGACGTCCAATCTTTTTCCTTTACAACCTTTTCAACAATCCAACTATCGCCTTTTAACCACCCCTTCCTTGGTGTAAAACCGCATTGAGTAAAAACAAAACCGGCTATTTCACATTTAACGTTAAACTTTCCATCTTTTGGCTCCATATTTAAACATGCGAGAGTTTTTATTTTATGCTGAATTTTATATGTATTCATATTTTTTTCCACTCAAAAGATCCCTCATAAGGCCTTTTTTGAGTTCGGTAAGTTTATTTTTTAATTTTTTATTTATTTGAATTTTATTATCAACCTCTAACAGAATACTTTTAATTTTTCTTTGTTCCTTATCAGATGGAACAAAAATCAGTGTACGGCGAATTGTTCCTAGTGATAAATTTTTAATTGTCGTACCAGTTAGTTCCCTTGTAAAATACTTCTGTATCCTTTCTGTTTCTAATTGATATGCAATAAATTCTTTATTAATTTTAATATCACAGTTTATATACGCAACGCTTTTTCCAAGCACAACTTTTTCTCCATTATAAAAACCTATATTTCCTATTGTTCCATTGATGGACAAAAGGACAGATCTATTTGTGAGTTCTTTTTTATGAAATTGATACTCTTCGACTGAAATTCTTTTAGTCTCGGAGTATATTTTTATCTCCCTTTCAAAAATATTATTTCCATTAATAAAATAAAATTCAGAGCCATCAGAATATTCCGGAGTTCCGTGTAGTCCGTCGCCAATTTTAGTACTAACATTTTTTAATTCCTCAACCTTCCACTCCTCAGGAACAGCACCCAACTCCGTATTTTTAAATTTCTTATGACCAATTCCTTTGGTAAATAATTCCTCCATCAATCCTTTTTTCAATTCCTCTGTTTTTTTAATTATCTCATCCGTCTTTTCTATATCCTCATCAACCACAGACAAAATTTCTGCAATTTTTTGCTGTTCTTTTAAGGGTGGCAATGTAACTTCTAAATTTTTTAAGCTGTTTCCATACAAATGTATGATCGTTGTTCCTTGTGTAAGTTTCTCAATATCTTTTTTTAATATATGTGTCAAATAATGCGCAAAATAATTGCTATTAAAAATATTACTTTTATCCCGAATGATAATTATATCACCGCCAAGCAAAATATTATCTTCATTAATTGCAACTGCATTAGCCAAATCAATTCCTTTTGTGGTAGTAGAGCTTGGTAAAATAACATCCCCTTTTTTTGATTTTGTGCCTTCAAAACTATTCGTCCTACTTTGCACTTCACCCACCACCTCATTATATTTTGTGTATAATTCACCATATAAAATACACTTATTTATGCCACCTTCTACAATTTTATCTTTTGACAAACCAAAACCACGTAAAAATTCTACCTTATCGCCTAAAGTATATCTAGTCCACCCCTTCGGAATTGTCTTTTGCTTATTTTTCATAATTATGCGGTTGGCCACGGTCTTGGATAATAAGTTTGAAAATATCCAAAAAACCACACCATAGCTTTAATAGTTTTTTGAACCCTGCTTTCAGAAAATGTGTTTGACTCATCTTTTTCAAAATTATTAAAATAATTTTTTATATGAATTCTATTTCTAAAATGCGCTAAATTCATAAGAAATTCATAATTTTGTTTATAATCTCCCAAAAGTTTTAAATCTTGATAAATTTTAATCATTGCAATAAAGTCAAAATTTTTAAGCCTGTATACCCAGTATTCTCTATTTTCTGAATCAACATATTTAGATTTCTTAGTTTCTTGAGTTAACTTACTTTTTATAACGCCCTCCTGATCTCTTAATTTTTGCGGAAAATGATTAGTGCCTTGATATAATCTATACAAAAAATCAATCATAATGGCCTCAATTACAGAAACGGCCATTAAAGAAATAGGTTTTTTATAATCTCTATCCTGATTATTATCCTCAATTAAATTAAAAAGCGCATCTAAATTATATTCTATATTATCTGAAATTTTAAAATCCCAAATAAAAGAACCTAATTCTTGTTTTAACTGTTCTTTTGTTTTTGAAATTTCTATCATAAAAATTATTTTTTTGTCTTCCCTATTTTTTCAATCATGTTTGCGCTCTTTCTTCTATATTTTGGCCCTACAAATTTAACCGCCTTAACATCATCATCTTTTGTATCAGACATTTCGAGAAAATCCGGTTTTTTATCCGATTCCCAAAATTCTTTATTTGGTTTTATCACTTTTGCCATAAATTTATTTTTAATTAATAATTTTGATTTTTGTGACCATTTTGTCCATGTGGGCGGAATGGTTGTGGATAACTTGACAAATCTATAAACATCGTGTATAATACGTCCGTAAGCATTTGTGAGGGCTTCGGCTCTCTAGCGGTTAAACCGCAGACAAGTGTTTGCCAAAAAGTATTTGAAAATAGGCGTCGACCGTTAGGACGATAGCCTTTTTTCTTTTTATACCTTTAATCTTTGTTTAACATCCTTATCTACAAAGATATTAAATTTTCTATCTCTATAACCATCTAAAAAAGATGCGACCCCTAGTTGTTGTTTTATAAAATTTACAAAATCTTTTTTATGCTTGTCGCCAGACACTAAATTAAAATTTGTTTTCAAATCATAATTTATCGCCCCAATGAACAGATCCACAACTTGCAATAAATCATTGCCTTTTGAATCAAATCTACAAACACCAGCTACAGACAATCTTTTTTGTTTCCTGTTTATATTATTTTTAACATTTACTTCATATTTTACATTTTTTGGAGTAGTAACATGATCAGCTATTAAAATAATAATTTCATTCCCTTGAGTGCCTATAACTGCACTCTCTAAAAGCTTTATAGAAATTTCTTCATAGGCCACCCATTGATTGTTATCATAATTATTTTTAAAATATACCCCACTTTTGTCTACGGTATAAGAATAAAAATAAATACTTTTTGTATCTAAAAAAGCCTCAATAGCAAATTTAATAAAATCAATGTTATTTTTTGAAATTTTGTTAAATTTCATTTCATCATGAAAATTCCTCTTATTTCTTTCATATAGTAATTTACTATATAAATAGTAAGGCTGGCTGCACTTAATGATACCGATGGTAAAAAAATTATTTTCTGCATTATTTAAATTACCACTTTCATCCAGAAAGCAAAACTTCGACCATATATCTTTATAATCAGAGAGACAAAGTTCTTTTTTATTTTTGCCAAAAATCATATTTTTATTTTATATATTTTAACTCCTTTAAATAACCCCACACTTTTTTGTCTATTTTTACCATATCTTGCTCAATTTTCTCAATTTCTTTTGCCGTTTCAGCCACGTCTATTTTTTCCTCCGCCTCCGAACTGTCTACATAACGGCGTACATTTAAATTAAAATCATTTTTCTCCAACTCTTTTATATCCACTACCCGGCAATATTTATCCTTGTCCTTATACTCATCAAAGGCATCAACGATTTTTTTAATATCCTGCTTGCGCAAAGTGTTTTGATTTTTCCCTTCTTGAAAATCACGCTCCGCGTCTATAATCAATATCTTGTTTTTCTTATTTTTTGCCTTATTTTTGTTTAAAATCAAAATCGCCACCGGAATACCGGTTCCAAAAAACAATTTTGCCGGCAAAGCAATAACAGCCTCAATTAAATCATTTTTTATTATTTGCTCCCGTATTTTCCCCTCTTTCCCCCCGCGAAACAAAACCCCATGCGGTAAAATTATTCCGGCTCTTCCGTCTTCCTTCAAAGACTTAATCATATGCAACACAAAGGCCAAATCGGCTGTCTTTTCCGGCGGCACATCATACCCTGTCAATCTGCCAAACTTATTTGTTTTAAAAGATTCATAAGCCCACGACTTAACTGAATAGGGGGGGTTAGCCACGCAGACGGAGAATTGCTTCAAACTGCCGTCCTGATTTAAAAACTGTGGATTGGACAGAGTGTCACCGCGTCTGATATCGGCGCTATCAAGCCCATGTAAAAACATATTTATTTTTGCTATGGCAAAAGTTCCCAGATTGATTTCTTGCCCATAAAAATAAAGCGAGCGAGCTTTTTCCTCTCCCTCTTTCTCTTTGAGGTAATGATAGGCCTCCAAAAGGAACCCGCCTGACCCAACCGCCATGTCATAAATATGATCTTTTGCTTCCGGTTTCAATATTTCAATAATCACTCTCTCAACTTCTCTTGGCGAATAAAATTCTCCGCCCTTTTTACCGGCGTCTGAGGCAAATTCTTTAATTAGATACTCATAAGCATCCCCCAATAAATCCGAACTTATGTAGTTAACGCCAAAATTATGTTCTGAAAAATGATTGACTAAATTTTGCAGGGTTTCATTTGGAAATTTATCTTTATTCGCAAAATCCAAATCATCAAATATTTTATCCAATTTCGGGCTATTGGCATTTGTTAATTTTTCAAATATCTCATTTAATTTGGCGCCGATATTTTCAGAAGTATTTGCAATCAAATCCCAACGGCAATCCTTTGGCACTTGAAAGCGATGGTTATAATCTTCTTTCGCTAATTTTTTATCATGAAACTCTTCCATTATATTTTGGTACTCTTCCACCCAAATATCGCTTATCCTCTTATAAAATAAAAGCCCAAATATATATTTTTTATAATCCGAACTGTCAATTTTGCCGCGCAAAATATCCGCGCTTTTCCAAAGAAATTGTTTGAGGTGAGCTAAAGTCATCTTATCATCCTCGGCCGGCAATTCTTTGATGCTTTTTGAAATTTTTTTATCTATCAGTTTTTCTAAATCTTTTATCCTATATCTTCTATCTTTTCGTACTCCAACGCGCAAAGGGACTATTTTCCCCTGTTTTTCCCAATTCCTTAAGGTGTCCTGATGAACACCAAACATATCGGAGGCTTGGCTGATTGAGAGTAATTTATCTTCTTGAGGCATAATATTATGATTATTTTATGTAAAAGCCCCCTAATTGTATCATAATAGGCTTTTTTTGTCAAGTGTATAAGTTTTTTCATAACTTTCATAGGTAATTTTAAAGCTGTAAATTTTCATCAGTTTCATAGGTTGTATATAATAAAAAACATTCAGCAACCTCCCAATCCATGGCTCACTCAATCGCATCATCCAAATTTTTCTGCTATAATGAAAATACTGATTTAAATAATGATTTCTTAAATTTATGTCTAAAGGAAAACCAAAGGACAAAAATAACATGCAGAAGGACGCGATTTTAGATAAAAAAAGAAAATACAGATACATGTTAAAAAGACAATGGGGCGATAGTACGGATAAATTCATAAATTTTGTACTACTCAATCCAAGTACAGCAGATGAAACAGTAGATGACCCAACTATTAAAGCATGTATAAAATTTACTCAAAATTTAGGATATGGCGGTTTTTGTGTTACAAATTTATTTGCTTACAGAACAAAAAGCCCTGATGTTTTAAAAAAAAGCACAGAACCAATCGGCAGAAAGAATGACATGTTTATAAAAAAATATGCCACTAAGTCTAAATTAGTTATAATTGCGTGGGGTAATCATGGAAATTATTTAAATAGAGACAAAGATGTCTTGAAATTTATAACAAAAATAAAAACACCATACTGCTTCATAACAACACAATCCGGACAACCTAAGCATCTACTATATATAGCAAGAAATACAAAGCCAATAAAATTTAAAACCGATACCAACAAAAATTGCTAAAAAAATATTTAAATATATATGTCCTATGTCTAGAAGAAAATTAGGGGATAAACATATCCGAAAAATAATGAGAAATGGCGACAGTTATTCTATTACTGTTCCAATTGAGATTATGAGAGAGTTTAAATGGAGAGAAAAGCAAAAGGTAGTGATTAAAAAGCGAGGAAAGAGTTTTACTGTAAGCGATTGGAAAAAATAAAAAATTAAAGATTTCTGCAATTTTTCCCAAAAACCCCAAACCATCAAACCGAATGGATAAAAATTCCCTCCCCCTGACCCTTCCTTTTTATCCATTCGGTACTCTAGCCCAGCTTTGCTGGGCCTGGGGTGGGAGGCGACCGCCGGCCGTATTTTATCGGCCGGTTGA
>Ga0208958_1001209_pt1 | contig 26954 bp, 27 predicted proteins | sample RifOxyB1_FD_184032 | JGI IMG/M metagenome (GOLD analysis project Ga0208958, IMG submission 184032) | Soil microbial communities from Rifle, Colorado - Rifle Oxygen_injection B1 (SPAdes) | ecosystem: Environmental > Terrestrial > Deep subsurface > Rock core/Sediment | place: Rifle, Colorado...
CCCGCCAATCGATCTCGGCGCCCTTGTCGCGGAACACCTGTTCGATCATCACCGCCAGCTCGTCCAGCACCTCGGGCACCGGCGTCGTCTCGCCCAGGCCGTGGGCGGCGCGGGCGGCGGCGCGGGCGCGGCGCAGATGGTGGTCGACCTGCCCCTGCATGATCCGGGTCTGGCGCCGCACCAGCTCCGGCAGCTGTCCCTCCTGCGTCCCGGCCTCGGCCAGCATGACCGAGATCGGGGTCTTCAGCGCATGGGCCAGATTGCCGACATGGGTGCGCTGGCGCTCGACCACCTCCTGGTTATGGTCCAGCAGCCGGTTGACCTGTTCGGCAAGGGGCTGGATCTCCAGCGGATAGGCGCGTTCGATCCGGGCGCTTCGCCCCTTGCGCACCGCCGCGATCTCGTTGCGCAGGTCGAACAGAGGGCGCAGGCCGACCTGGACCTGAATGAACACCGCCGAGACCAGCCCCAGGCCCAGGATCAGCAGGGCCACCCAGGTGACGGTCGCGAACTGACGCGTGTCGGCGTCCACCTCCGACCGGTCGATGGCGGCCAGAAAGATGACCGGGTTGTCGCGCCGGGGGATGGACTTCATGCTGGCGGCGACCCGCAACGGCTCGCGCGTGGCCGGATCGTTCTTGGGACCCACCGTGTTGAAGGTGATCACCTGGCCGAAAGCCGCGTCCAAGCGCGGCGGCAGGTCGGCCGGCAGGGCCAGATCATAGCTCCACAGCGAGGTCGATCGGGCGATGCTGACCAGCCGTCCGTCCGGCAGCACCTCCAGGATTTGCCAGTACTTGCCCGACAGCAGTCTAAGAGTGCGGGCATCCTGGATCTGGGGCACGACCTCGCCCTCGCCGGTGCGGCTGGCCGCCACCACGATCTCGTCGATGGTCTCGTTCAGCATGTCGCCGAGGCGCCGCAGGGCCGATTCCTGGAAGGCCTGGGTCAGGACGACGGCCGCGATCACCAGGGCCACCAGGATCCAGGCCGAGGCCAGCCAGATCAGCCGACGCGTCAGGGACCGGCCGGGGCGTCCAAGATAGCGGCCCCAGTCGGCGCCTCGACCGCCGGATGGCCGTTCGGCCGCCCCCGTCTCGCTCACGCCGCCTCGGACTCGCCGACCAGCGGCGTCAGCCGATAGCCCAAGCCGCGCACGGTCTCGATCCGGTCTGGCCCGACCTTCTTGCGCAGCCGGCCGATGAAGACCTCGATGGTGTTGGAATCCCGGTCGAAGTCCTGATCATAAAGGTGTTCGACCAGTTCGGTGCGGCTGATGACCCGGCCCTGGTGCATCATCATATAGTGGAGCAGCCGGTACTCCAGTGAGGTCAGCCGCAGCGGCTCGCCGTTGACGCTGGCACGGGCCGCGCGCGGATCCAGCCTCAGCCCCCCGCACGCCAGTGTCGCCGAGGCGATGCCGGCCGAACGGCGCAGCAGGGCCCGCAGCCGCGCCAGCAGTTCCTCGGTGTGGAAGGGCTTGGTCAGATAGTCGTCGGCCCCGGCGTCGAAGCCTGCCACCTTGTCCGACCAGGCGCCGCGCGCGGTCAGGATCAGCACCGGCGTGGTCTTGCCCTCGCGCCGCCAGCGCTCCAGCACCGACACCCCGTCGATCTTGGGCAGGCCCAGATCCAGGACGACCACGTCATAGGGTTCGTTCTCGCCCAGATAATGGGCTTCCTCGCCATCGGGGGCGTGGTCAACGGCGTATCCGGCGTCGGACAGGGCGGCCTTCAGCTGGCGCGACAGATCGACGTCGTCTTCGACGAGAAGGACACGCATCAGTCTGGCCTGCGACGTTGATTGGAATTGGAGCCGCCGTCGCGCGTCCGGCCGGTCTGGCCGTCGACCACGACCTCGCGGACCCGGCCGTCGCGTTCGACCAAGACGGAGTAGTCGCCATCGCCCCGCGGGCGGGTGTCGATGGGGCGGCCGCCGACGGCCTCGCCGCCGCGGCGGCGCGCCTCATCCGGGCTGACGCGCGGGCGCTGGGGTTGCTGCTGGGTCTGCTGGCGGTCATCGCGCGACTGGGCGCTCGCCGCCGGAGTAAGAACCGGAGCGAGGGCCAGGGTCGCGGCGGCGACGATCAGACTGGCGAACTTGCTGGACATGGGCGTCTATCTGGCGCCATTCTCCTGAACAGGCCCTGAATGACCCGTATAGAATAGGGCGGCCCGAAACGCCATTGCGCGAACGGCGGAACGCTCAGGCCATGACGCATTTCTCATGAAGATGAACCGAACCTGATCGGTTCTGTTCAGATCGGGCTCAGTCGCCGTGTCGTCATATCCCCTCATCGCCGGTCAGTTCGATCGGCTCAACCCGAGGAGATCCGTCATGCGGAAGTTCATCATCCCCGCCGTCGTCCTGGCCGCCGTCGCCTCGACCGCCCTGCCCGCCGCCGCCCAGACCTATCACGGCCGTCCGCCGGTGCATCACGCCGGCTACAGCGATTGGCAGTCGATCGACGCCCGCCAGGCCAACCTGGACCGCCGCATCGACCGAGGCGTCCGCAGCGGCCAGCTTAGCCGCCGCGAGGCGACCCGCCTGCGCAGCGAGTTCAACGGTCTGCTGCGCCTGGAGGCCAACTACCGCCGGGGCGGTCTGAACGCCTGGGAGCGCGCCGACCTGGATCGCCGCTTCGACCGCCTCGCCGGCCAGATCCGTTACGAGCGCAATGATTGGGACAACCGTCGCGGCTGATCCCGCCTGAAGCCTGACGAACGAGAGCGCGGCCCGAACGGGCCGCGCTCTTCTTTTGGGCTGCGGCCAGCCTAGAGCTTGATGAAGGGCTGGATCAGCTTGCCCAGCCAGCCGTCCAGCTGGATCTGCCCGTCCAGAGCGACGACGCAGAGGCAGGGATCCTCCGACACCACGCGCGGCTGGTGCAGCACCTCGCCGTCGGCCTCCTCGAAGTCGCCGACGTCGAACCGCTGGGTCTCGGTGGCGTAGGCGCCGTGGATGACGCAGGTCAGTTCGACCCCGCCGTGGGTGTGTTTCGGCGTCTCACGGCCCGGCCCGATCTCCAGCAGAATGACCCGGCAGTCGCCGTCGCGCGGCGCATGCACGTCGCGCGCGCGCATCCCCGGTCCCAGCCATCGCCACGGACCCAGCGCATAGCGGCGCAGGGGCTCCGGCAGACCGGCCATATCGTTCAGGGGCGTGGAGGCCAGGGCCTGGCCGGCGTCCGTCTCGGCGCGGGCCAGCACTCGGGCCAGGGCGTCCTCAGGCATGGCCGCCGGCTCCAGTTCGTCAAGCAGACGCCCCCCAACGGCCTGCAGCCGACGAACCCAGGCGTCTGTCTCGGGCCGCATCGCCAGATGGGCGGCGACCACCACGGCCTCGGGCGGACTCAGCGTGCCGGCGGCATAGGCCAGCAGTCTCTCTTCGGAAGGGTTGTGACGGGCGCTCATGCCTCGCCTCCGTCGTCGTCAAGCAGGGTGCGCAGTTTGATCATGGCCTTGCGTATGCGGGATTTAACCGTGCCCAACGGCAGGTCCAGCCGGCGGGCGATTTCGGAATGGGGGTTGTCCTGGAAGAAGGCGAGGCGAAGCACCTCGATCTGGTCGGCCGAAAGGCGCGCCATGGCCGTCTTCAGCCGTTCGGCCTCCTGAGCCGTCGACAGGATCTGATCCGGCCGTTCCGGCTCCTCCTGCGCCAGCTCTATCTCGGGCATGGGAGTGCGGCGCGCGTCCTGGCGCAGCACGTCGAGACGTCGATTTCGGGCGATGGTGAAGATCCAGGTCGCCGCCCGGGCCTTGGCGCTGTCGAACAGCTCGGCCTTTCGCCACACCGTCAGCATGGCGTCCTGGGCGAAGTCCTCGGCCGCGCCGGCTGTGGCGCCGGCCTTGATCAGATAAGCCTTCAGGCGGGGAGCGAAATGCTCGAACAGGCGCGCGAACGCCTCTCGGTCCCGCCTCAGCGCTACCGCCTCGATCAATCGATCATAGTCCGCCTCGCCTGGCGTCACGGGCGGTTTGGTTCGCGCAATGTCTGAGACCTGTCCATCCATGGACCCTAGTACGGTTCAGCTGAAAGTCTGGATCATTTCGTGATCCGCCGGTTCGACCGCCACGTATCTTCAACGGAATTTTTCGTTTTACGGACCGCTCATGCCCCTGTCGTCCCCTTCCGTCGAGACCGGCCCGCGCCTGCGGATCGCCGTCGTGGGTTCGGGCATCGCCGCCCTCTCCAGCGCCTGGCTCTTGTCCAAGCGCCACGAGGTGACGATCTATGAGCGCGACGACCGTCTGGGCGGCCATTCCAACACGGTCGATGTGAAAAGCCCGACCGGCGAGACGGCGGTGGACACGGGCTTCATCGTTTTCAACGACGCCACCTATCCCAATCTGATCGCTCTCTTCGCCCATCTGGGGCTGGAGACGCGCGCGACGGACATGTCCTTCGCCGTGTCGCTGGACCACGGCCGGTTCGAGTACGCCGCGCCCGGCCTTTTCGCCCAGCGCCGCAACTTCTTCCGCCCCCGCTTCTGGTCGATGCTGAAGGAAATCCTGCGCTTTTATCGGTCAGCCCCGACCGATATGGCGGGGTCTGTCGATGGCGACCTGACCCTTGGCCAGTATCTGAAGCGCGAAGGCTTCAGCGAAGCCTTCCGCGACGACCACCTGCTGCCCATGGCCGCGGCCATCTGGTCCTCGCCGGCCCACACCCTGATGGACTATCCGGCAGAGTCCTTCGTCCGCTTCTGCGGCAACCACGGCCTGCTGAAGCTGGTGGGCCGCCCGCTTTGGCGTACCGTAGTCGGCGGCAGCCGGGTCTATGTCGAGGCTCTGGCGCGCCAGATCGGCGACGGCGTCCGCCTGCGGCGCGGCGTGGAGCAGGTCCGCCGCGTCGAGGGCGGGGTGGTGGTTCAGGACGCGACCGGCGCTGAAGAGCGTTTCGACCATGTCGTCATCGGCGCCCATGCCGACCAGGCCCTGGCCATGTTGGCCGAGCCGACCGCGCGCGAACGGGAACTGCTGGGCGCCTTCCGCTACAGCCGCAACCTGACCATCCTGCACACCGACGCCGGCCTGATGCCCCGCCGTCGCCGCGCCTGGGCGTCCTGGAACTATATCGGCGCCGACGACGGTCTGTGCGTCACCTACTGGATGAATCGGCTCCAGGGTCTGCCGGGCCAGGACCTGTTCGTCACCCTGAATCCGCCGCGCCCGCCGGCCGCCGGAACCCTGCTGCGCAGCGAACTGTACGAACACCCGATCTTCGACCCCGCCGCCGTCAAGGCGCAGAAGCAATTGTGGAGCCTTCAAGGCCAGGGCGGGGTGTGGTTCTGCGGCGCCCATTTCGGCGCCGGTTTCCACGAGGACGGGCTTCAGTCGGGCCTGGCCGTGGCCGAACAACTGGGCGGTGTCCGCCGCCCCTGGACGGTCGAGAACGAGAGCGGCCGCATCCATCTGTCCGCGCCGGCGGCCACGCTTGAGAAGGCCGCGTGACCCAGGCCTCGGCCCTCTATGTTGGCAAGGTCTTTCATGCGCGCCTGCGCCCAAAGCCGCACCGTTTCACCTACCGCGTCTTCTGGCTGATGCTGGACCTGGCCGAGATCGACGCTGTCGACGCGCGTCTGAGGGTCTTCTCGCATAACCGCTTCAATCTGCTTTCGATTCACGACCGCGACTATGGCGACGGCGCAGGCGGTTCCCTCCGCGCTCACGTCGAGGCCCGTCTGGCCGAGGCGGGGGTGGAGATCGGCGCCGGGTCCGTGCGCCTGCTGACCATGCCGCGCCTGCTCGGCTTCGTCTTCAATCCGATCAGCCTCTATTTCTGTCACCATGAGGACGGTCGGCTGGCGGCCATGATCTACGAGGTGACCAGCACCTTCCGCGAGCGACGCTTCTACGTCCTGCCCGTCAGCGCCGAGGACGCAGAGGCGGGCCGGTTTCGGCAGCAGATCGACAAGACCCTCTATGTCTCTCCCTTCATGGGGATGGACATGGACTATGACTTCAAGGGCCAGCCGCCGGGCGAGGCCCTGGCCCTCGCCATCAACGGCTCGGACGCCGAAGGCCTGCTGATCGCCACCACCATGACCGGCGAACGCAGACCCATGACCGACCGCGCCCTGGCCGCCGCCGCCCTGGCCATGCCCCTGCTGACCCTGAAGGTCGTCGCCGCCATCCATTGGGAGGCGCTGAAGCTGTGGCTGAAGGGCGTGGCTCTGACCCGGAAGCCTTCGCCCGGACCCGGCGTCCTGAATCTGCGCCACAGGGCGTAAGGCCGCGCTTTCGCCTCAGCCGCCCAAAGTCATGGCACGGGCCAGTTCGGCGATCTCGTCGCGGGCGATGTAGCCGTCGCGGTTCCGGTCGGCGGCGGCGAAACGCTCGCCGTTCATGGCCCGGAACTCGCCTAGGTCGATCGCACGGTCGTTGTTGCGATCGATGGCGCGCAGCTTCTGAATCTGCTCTCGGCTGGGCCGACGCTGAGGCGCCGCGGCGCCCTCCGGCCTCAGAGCCCGCAATTCGGACATCGTCAGGCGGCCGTCGCGGTTGGCGTCACCGCGGGCGAACATCCCCTCGCGCGCGGCGTCGAATTCGACCCTGGACAGGCGACCGTCGTTGTTGACGTCGGCGCCTTGAAACAGGGCGCGCCCGGCGTCACCCGAGGCTTGGGCGGAAGCGGGCGAGGCGAGGACGGTCAGGGCTGCGGCCGCCAAGGCGGAAAGGACAAGGTTTTTCATAGGGGTTCTCGAAAGGAAGGGGCCCCGGCCGCAGGGTTGGGGGGAGGCGGCCGGGGCGACGGGCGGAGGACAGGATGAAACTCCGCCCGAACCGGGAATGACGTCAGTAGGGGCGGGTGACCGTCGAACTGCGCGTGGCGCCGCTGTTGGTCGTCGCCGAGCGGTTCACGGTCGAACCGTTCGCGTCGCGGGCGGCGTCCACCTGACGCTGATAGCCGTAGCCGTTCGACGTCTGGACCGAGGTGTCGCGGCTGTAGCCGTCTTCGCTGGACGAGACCGAAGTGGTGCGCGTCTGGGTGTTGCCGGCCGGGCCTGTGCGAACGGCCGTCGTGGCGTAACCGTCGCCGGTGTCGATCGTGGTGCGGCTGCGTCCGCTGGACCAGGTCTGGCCATCGAAAGTGCCCGAGCGGGAAACCGTGGTCGAGCCGGCGCTGCGGGAGATGCTGGCGCTGCTGGCGGCGGAGTGATGCGGGCCGCTGACGCTGGTCGAGCGCTGGCGGGTCCGCGACTGGGCCTCGGCGCTGTCGGCGGCGGCGGCGACGCCCCCAAAGGTCAGCAGACCCGCGACAGCGGTGATGATGAGGGGACGATAGACGGTCATGGACAGGTTCCTTTTCCAAGGTCCGGCCTGTTCCGGACGACTGCAGACTGACAGACCCGGCCGCCAGGGGTGTGTCATCCCGGCGCCTGTGCGTAACAGCATGTATCCCCCTCTGGCGGGGCCAAGCCCGTTGCGCCAAAGCTTGGGCCATGACGACGGTTCTGATCCATCTGGTCGAGGACGACCCCGAAATCCGCGACCTCGTCTGCGCTCTTCTGGCGCGCGAGGGGTGGGAATGCGCGGCCTTTCCCGACGCCGCCCCCTTCTGGGCCGCCTGGGCGGATAGACGCCCGGACCTGGTGATCCTGGATGTGATGATGCCCGGCGAGGACGGTCTGTCCATCTGCAGGCGTCTGCAAGGCGCGGTCCCGGTCCTGATCGCCTCGGCGCGGGGCGAGGCGATGGACCGGGTCGTGGGTCTGGAGGTCGGCGCCGACGACTATATCGCCAAACCCTTCGAACCCCGCGAACTGACCGCCCGGATTCGCGCACTGCTGCGCCGTCGCGACCGCAGCCTCTCCTCTCAACCGGCGCGCCGCCTGGCCTTTGACGGCTGGCGGCTGGACCTCGCCTCGCGCGCCCTGACCGACGCCGACGGACAGGGCGTCGAACTGACCGCCGGTGAATTCGACCTGCTCGCCGCCTTCGTGAGACGGCCTCAACAGGTCCTGTCGCGCGACGACATCATGGATGTCCTGAAGGGGCGTCAGGCCGACGTCTTCGACCGCTCCATCGACATCCAGGTCTCGCGCCTGCGCCGCAAACTGGGCGATCATCCGCGCGAACCCCGCCTGATCCGCACCGTTCGCAACGCCGGCTATCTGTTCGCCGCCGACGTCCAGGCTGTTGCATGAAGCGGCTCAGCCTCGCCAATCGTCTGACCCTGACCCTGGTGGTCGTGGTCGTGGTCTTTCAGTTGATCAGCGTCCTGGGACTGCTGCAACTGCAAGGCGACAGGAAGGATGACTGGCGCCTGCCCGTGCCGGTGCGCATCGCCGCCGCCGCCGCCGCCCTGGATCGGACGCCGTCTTCTCAGCGCGACGATCTGTTGGTGGCCCTGAACGGCGACGCGACCCGGTTCTTCATCACCGAAGGCGTTCCGGCCGGCTACCGACTGCGGGCCGGCGCCCTGCCGGTTCTGCTGCGCAGCTATGGCGCGGTCCTGGAAGGCCGCGATGTCCGCCTGTTGGTTCCGGAAGAGAAGCGCCGTTTCCGGCCGCGCATGGAAGGTAGGCGCACCGCCGTCTACGCGATCTCCGTGGCGCTCGCAGACGGCCAACGGCTGGTGGTGGCCCCGGGTCTGGGCCAGAGGCGACGCAGCATGGCCATGGCGGCCCTGATCTTCAATCTCGTCGTAGGCTTGGCGGCGGCCCTGCTGGTGTGGCGAACCGTATGGCGCGCGACCCGAGACCTTCAGGCCATCGCCGACGCCTCCGACCGCTTCGCCGTCGATCTCGCCGCTCCGCCCATGGACGAGACCGGCCACGCCGAAGCTCGCCGCGTGGCCTCTGCCTTCAACCGCATGCGTGCGCGCATCCAGGCCCTGATGGGCGAACGCATGAGGATGCTGGCCGCAGCGGCTCATGATCTGAAAACCCTGATGACACGACTTCGCCTGCGGGTCGCCCTGATCGAGGATCCCGACCAGCGGGCCCGCGCCGACCGGGACGTCGCCCTGATGGCGACCTTGATCGAGGACGTCCTGCTGGTGGCGCGCGGCGAGGAGCGCCCCCTTGTCCTGGCGCCTGTAGACGTCGACCACCTGCTCACCGACCTGGTGAACGAACGTCAGCAGCTGGGCCAGCCCGTGACCCTGGGCGTCGTGGAGACCGGGCTGGTGCTAGGCGACGCCGGGGGCCTGCGCCGGATCGTCGAGAACTTGGTCGAGAACGCCGTCGCTTATGCCGGCGCTGCGGATGTCCGCTTCTACCGCGACGACGACCGATGGCGACTGGCGGTCGTCGATCACGGCCCCGGCCTCAGCCCGGCCTTCGCCGACCGGGCCTTCGAACCCTTTGCGCGGGAGGAAGCTTCGCGCAGTCGCGCCACTGGCGGCTCGGGGCTGGGCCTGTCGATCGCCCGCGCCCTGGCGCAGCAGATGGGGGCCGAGCTTCGGCTGGAAACCACGCCCGGCGGCGGCCTGACCGCCGTCCTGCTGTTCAAGACTTAGGCCGATCCGGTCTTTCGACTGCGCAGCGGGAAACGCAAGGCCACGGCTTCCGGCAGGCGATCGAGATCGGAGTTAGGCGCGCAAGTGGCGATGCTGAAGGCGTTGAGGCCGGCGCTGAAGCGGCGCCTGATGGCCCAGTCTCCCTGCCGGATCCCGACGCCCGCGCCATGGCGACGTCGGGTCTTGGCTGCGGCGTCTCGTTAACGCCTCGTTTAACGAAGCGCACCAACCTGAACACAAAAGCAGACGGTCCCCCACCATGCCGGTTTCCAATCCCCTTGAGGACGTCACGCTTCCGCCGACGCTGGAGGCCGGCCGCAGCGCCCTTGCCCGTGGAGATTCGGACGAGGCGATCGAGCTGTTCTACGCCATCACGCAGAATAAGCCGGCGGACTGGGAAAGCCGATACTGGCTTTACAGCGCGCTTGTTGCAGGCGGACATGAGAATCTTGCGGGGCAGATCCTGACCGATGCTTGCAATCTGCAGGCTGTGGCGGTCATGCGGGCGCTCGGCACGGACGTGGAGCGGTTCCGCTCCGATCCCGCCTACTGCGGGTCAGTGGGTCGACAGCTGTATATCGCCAATCAGATGGGAGCCGCGACGCTGGCTCTGAGCAATGCGCTGGATTTCGACAATCTCGTCCCGGATGTCCTGGTCAGTTACGGTCTCTCGCTGCAGCATCAGGGCCGGATGGCTGAGGCGATCGAGGTCTTTACCCTTGCCGTCGAGCGCTTTCCCGGGCCTGCAATCCACGGCTTTCTGATCTACGCCCTGTTTCACGGGCCTGACCGTCTGAAGCAGGTCTCCGACGAGGCGCGCCGATGGGCCGCGCTTTACGCCCCGCCCCACACATCGGGGACGAAGACGGTCGCCAACTCGTCGGCCGTCAATCGACGTCTGCGGATCGGTTATGTCGGGCCGAGCTTCTCGCGCAATCAGGTGGCCCAGTTTCTTCTTCCCGTTCTTGAGTCTCACGACCCGGCGTCCGTGGACGTCTTCCTCTACTGCGCCGATCCATCCGCTGAGATCGGTCTGCCGGAAGCCTGTACAGTCAGGGCGATCGGGGCGATGCCGGACACCGAGGTCGTCGAGCAAATCCGCGCGGATGGGATCGATGTCCTCGTGGACGTCTGGGGTCACACGGCCGGCAGCCGGCTATCGGTCTTCGGGCATCGTCCGGCGCCCGTGCAAGTGGCCTGGATCAATTTCGTGCAGACCACCGGACTGAGCAGCATGGACTGTGTGCTGCACGCCGACAGCATGGACGTCCCCGGAACAGCGGATTACTTCGTCGAGAAGATCTGGCGAATGGGCGACATCATGGCGCCCTATCGACCAGCGCCGGATCGCCCCGATCCTGCGCCGACTCCGGCGCTGCGCAATGGTTACGTCACCTTCGGATCCTTCAACAATCCGGCGAAGATCAGCCAACAGACCGTGATCGCCTGGGCGGAAATCCTTCGGACCCGTCCGACGAACCGGCTGCTGTTCAAGTACCGCTACTACGTGGATCCCGTCTTGCAACGGACCACTCAGGCTCGATTTGCCGCCTATGGGGTCAGCCCCGAACAACTGCAGTTCCAGGGCCACAGCACGGGGGCGGACTACCTGAACGCCTTTTCTGAGATCGATCTGGCGCTCGATCCTTCGCCCTGCACGGGCGGGACCACCACATGCGACGCCTTGGCGAACGGCGTGCCGGTCCTGACGCTCGAGGGCGACGACTTCTTCTCGCGGATCGGCCTGCCCGCGCTTGTGCCATGCGGGCTGACCGAGTTGATCGCGAAGGACTGGGGCGACTACGTCAGGCGCGCCCTGGACCTGACTGCCGACGCTTCACGCCTTGACGGCCTCCGTCAGCGGGTTCGCCCCGCGTTCGACGCCTCGCCCTACCGTGACGAGGCGGGCTTCACGCGCAATCTCGAACGTATTTTCCGCGAGATGCACGCGCGCGCGATCGTGGAGGCGCACTGAGGTCATGACCGAAACGGTCCTCGTCTTTCCGGCCGGGACTCCGGACGCTCTGAAATACCGGAGCGAGGCGGCCGAGCGGGGACATCGTGTCGTCGGGGCGTCGTCTCTTGCGTGGAATCCCGAAGCGGGCCGCTACGACAGCTGGGAGCACCTGCCGTATGTCCATGATCCTGACTTCGCCGAGGCATTGCGACGCCTGATCGAGCGTCTGGGCGTTACGGCCATCTATTCCCCTCATGAAGTCGTCAGCGCCTATCTTGCCGAAATTCTTCCGGGGCTTTCGGCGAAGGTCAGCTTGATCAGTGTCTCGCCGCTTCTGGCCAAGGAGCGGGCTTACCGCGCTCTTTGGGACCGCGCAGCCGAGATCAGCGCCGCGCCCGACTGGTTCGGCGGCGGCGCCCCGCGTCTCGCCGGCCCCCGGCTGGCCGGCCTCTTGCGGTTCGTGGACGACGTGCCCGGCATGTCCGACAACGACAAGATCGCGGCGATGATCGAGGTCGCGCGTCACGTTCCAGCCGGAGATATCGTCGAGATCGGTTCGTGGTGGGGCCGGTCCGCCGCCCTGTTGGCCCTGTTGTCACGCCATCACGATCTTGGTCCGGTGCTGTGTATCGATCCATGGCGTGCCGAGGCCTTGGCTCAGGGCGTGGCGATGCTGGACAAGGCCAGCGCAGCCATGAATCTGGACGACGCTCTCACCATCTTCGAGACCAATCTCGCGCCCCTCGCGGACGGGCGAGTCAACTATCTTCGCGCCACCTCGACTGCGGCGGCCGAACATTATTGTTCCGGCTTGACGGTAGAGACCGAGGTCTTGGGCCGCACCGTCTATTCGGGCCGGATCGCCCTTTTGCATATCGATGGCAACCATTCTCTGGAGCGGGTGACAGAGGACGTTGAGAACTGGACGCCGCACATGGCGCCTGGAGGCTGGGTGGTTTTTGACGACTATGTCTGGGCCTTCGGCGATGGGCCTCGAATAGTAGGCGACGCCTGGTGCGCCCGTCACGCGGACCGGATCGCCCGCAGCTTCGTCATGGGCACCGCCCTGTTCGTCCAACTGGAGCCCTGATGACCTTGGATCAGAGCCTGATCGACGAACAGATGCGGACCTTGGGATGGGTGCGCTTCGAGAACGTGCTGGACGCAGACCATGTCGCCGCCTTGGGACGAGACGCAGAAGCTCTCTATGCCGAGCGCCGCTTGGTCCAGGTGCGGAACGGCGTCGCCGCCAATATGGAGGGCGCGGGTCATCATGCGCTCGGCCTGAACAATAGTCTGGATCGTCTTGTCGGGCATATGCCGTTGCTGGACCAGATCGAGCATTATTTCGACGGCAAGACCATTCTGCTGAATTTCGGGGTGACGCTGCATCCGCCGGGGGTCACGACCTATACGCACAAGCCTCACAGGGACATCCGGACCTGGTCCAACGGTTTTAGACTGTCGCTGAACATGCTGGTGATGCTGGACGACTTCACCATCGAAAACGGCGCGACCCGACTGCTGGAAGGATCGCACCGCGTAAAGGACATGCCCTCGGCGGACCATTTCGCCCAACAGGCTATTTCTCTCACCGGCCGGGCAGGCGATGTCATTCTGTTCGACAGCCTGGCGGTTCATAGCGCGGCGCCCAATCGTAGCGCTGCGCTACGCCGCGGCCTGACGCTTTGTTTCGGCCGCCCGTTCATGAAACCGCATATGGACTGGCCTCGCTTCCTGCCCCTAGAGACCCATTCCGGCCTGACGCCGACAGCGCGCCAACTTCTGGGGTTTCATGCCCGGGTGCCGACCAGCGTCGAGGACTATTATCAACCTCCCGAAAACTGGGCGTTCAAGGCGGATCAGATATGAGCGCGACAGATCCAACTCTCCCCCCCAGCGCCCTCGCCTCGGCCGAACATCAGCGGTTGGCGGCGGCCGTGGCCTCCTACGGCGAGGGCGCAGCCCCGTTCGACGCCCTGATGCGGGAATATATGATGCGCGCCTTTTCGCCGTGGTTCACGGACGGCGCCTGTCTTCAGGTCGGCTGCGCGCACGGCGACCAGACCAGCCTGCTGCTTGAGCGGTTTGACGATCTGACGGTTCTGGAGCCCGATCCCACCTTCGTCGCCCATACGCGCAAACGGCTGGGTGATCGTGTGGTCCTCATTGACTCCCTGCTCGAGGACTACGAGACCGATCGGCGGTTCGACACCATCGTGTTTTCGCACGTGCTGGAGCACGTCGCGGAACCGGTGGCCGCCCTGCGTCGACTGGGCGCGCTCCTGGCGCCCGGCGGGCGTCTCTATGTGGTCGTGCCCAACGCCGAGGCTCCGTCGCGACGCATCGCGGTGAAGATGGGCTTGTTCAGCCATCTGGAAGGCCTGTCCGCTGCGGATGAGGCGGCGGGTCATCGCCGTGTTTACAGGCTGGACACCCTGCAACACGACGTCGCGGCCGCAGGACTGAACGCCGAGCACAGCGGAGGGATTTTCTACAAGCCCTTGGCCAATTTTCAGTTCAACGCCCTGATTGGCGGCCCGCTGATCAGCGACGATTTCCTCGAGGCCTGTTATGCTCTCGGCCAGGAACGGCCGAGCGAATGCGCCAGCATCTTCGTCGTCGCAAAGGCTGCAGGATGAGCATTTCAGGTCGTCGAGTACGTTTGCGGGCGCTGGAGCGGGGCGATATCCCGATGCTTCATCGCTGGGCCAATGACCCTGACATTTGGCGGCAGTTGGGGGGGTGGCAATTTCCCTCCAGCGAGGCGAGCACCGTGGCCTGGCTGGACGGTCTGGCGACCGACCGGTTGAATCAGCGTTTCGCCATCGAACGCTTGGAAGACGGCCTGCTGCTCGGCACGGCCAATCTCGTCGCCATTGACTGGAAGAATGGGACTGCCTTCCACGGCATGATGCTGGGCGGCGCCGAGATACAGGGCAAGGGCTATGGTCTCGATACGGTCATGACGGTCATGCGCTATGCCTTCGACGAGCTGCGGCTGGAAAGGCTGGACGGCGACATAATTGAATACAACGCCGCATCGTACCGGCTCTATGTCGGCAAATGCGGATGGCGCGAGGAGGGTCGGCAAAGAGGCTGGCATTTCCGTGAAGGACGCCGCTGGGACAGGATCCTCGTCGGCGTCACACGCCAGGACTATGCCGATCTGGTCGCCGAAAACCGCTACTGGGCCGACTGAGGTCGTGCATCCCTATGCGAGCCTGGCCTACGCCCACGCGCTAAGCCACGTAGGACGGCCGGTCGCCGTGCCGGAGTGGGGCGTCCCGGTTCTGGCGCGCTCCCTTCCTCGGGATCTCAATCCCGATCCTGGCGGCGAGGACGCCATGGGTCTCTATCCCTTGACGCCGCTTGCGACGACCGCAGACTTGAGCGGCGGACTTGATCGGTTGCGCGGCCTCGGTCTGGTCTCGGTGGTTCTCGTGCCTGATCCGCTTGCCGAACCCCCGCAGCAGATTCTCTCGGAGGCGTTCACCTTCGTCCGGCCGTTCAAGACCCACCTGACCATCGACCCCGCCCGCGGCCGCTACAGCCCCAGCCGGCATCACGCCGAACGCATCCGCCGGGGACATCGCCGGTGCCGGATCAAGGTCGGTTCTTTACCCCTTTGGCTCGAAGACTGGAAACGGCTCTATAGGGGTCTGGTGACCCGGCGGAGCATCTCCGGGGTGGCCGCCTTTCCCGACGCCAGTTTCGAGATCATGGGGCAGGATCCGGCGCTGGCGGCCTTCTCAGCTTGGATCGGAGACCATATCGTCGGCATGACGCTATGGTTCGCCTGCGACGGCGTCATCTACAACCACCTGACTGCGGTGGATGCGGATGGATACGCCAACGGCGCCAGTTTCGCCCTTTACGACACAGCCATCCAACATTTCGAGGGGCGGGGCGTGGTCAACCTGGGCGGAGGCACCGGGATCGGCTCTGGAGAGGGGGGGCTCTTTGCCTTCAAAAGCGGTTTCGCCAATGGCGAGGTCATGACTTCGCTGTGCGGTGCGGTTCTCGATCCTGCGCGTTATGCCGCGCTGAGCGGCGGCGTGGAGACCGAATTTTTCCCGGCCTACCGCGCTTAAGCGGTGGGGAGAGGAGAAGCGCCGGCGAATTCCCGGACGGCGTCGGCGATGCGCATCATCTCCGGCTGCCCGTAACGGCCGTCCAGCGGCAAGGACACACAACGAGCGCTGAGCCAATGTGCCGCGTCAAATCGGCGGGGAGAGGGAAGCTTCTCCCAATGGCGAGCCGCCCAGATTCGCCGGTCGGCAAGATGGGCGACGAAATCGGCGGCATTCGGGACGACGACAGGAAAAGCCAGGGGCGCGAATTGCGGAACCGGATCGGACCACAGCGCAAACGGAGCCAGATGTGCAGCGAGGCTTTCCCAGTTGCGGCGGCGGGCGTCTGCTTCGGGTTGGACTTCTACTCGATCAAGGGCGGCGAGGGTTCGATCGCTGCAACAGCGCGGCTCGGCGTCAAACGCTGTCTCGCGGGCTCGGTAGACCGGGAACCATGTGTCGGGATCCCGCCCCTCAGTGTCCGCACGCCGGAGGTCATTGGCCGTCCACAGGTCGGGCAACCCGGGCTGGGTCGGGGAAGCAGGCAGGTTTGACCCCACGAGAAGGCCGCCATCAGCCACACCCAACAGCTTGCGCGGACTGTAAAGCCGGATGGCCCCCGGGATGCCCGCTCCCGGGTCCAACGCCTGGGCGCGGTCCTCGATGATCAGGAGAGAGGGAAAGTCAGACGCCAGCATCTGGAACTTGGCCTCGGGCGGGCGACCAAACCAGCAGATCGTCAGGACCGCATCGTCGGGCGCCAGGCCGGCGCGCACCGCCTCGACATCGCAGTTGAGGCGACCGTCCACCCCGTACCAGATCGGCTCCACTCCGGCCCTTGTCACGCCCTCGACCAAAGCGCGGCAAACATAGGCCGGCAGCCAGAGCCGTTTCACTCGGCGGGCCACGAGCAGAACGGCGAGCGCCGCGCGGGCGGTCGCAAAAGCGCGGTTGTCGCCCTGTCCAGCCGTCCAGGCCGACCACACTGTCGCCGCGCAGGACGATGGGCCGGCCCGGTCAGCAGCAGGGATAAGGCTGCCGATGCCTTTGGGCAGACTTCCCATCATGTCGACTCCGTTCCGTGAGCGGTAGGAAGCCGGCGCTGCCGCCATAGGGAAAGGGGTCGTGCGGCGCCCGAGGTCAAAGGCCCACAAGCGCCAAGTTCAGGGCGGCGGCGACACGCGAGATATCATCCGCGTCCATGTCGATCGCGAATGGCAGGCCGAGCACGGACCGGCTCAGGGTTTCCGTCACGGACAGATCCCCACGCGGGCACGCGGCGAAAGCCGGGTTCATGTGACAACCCCGGTCCCACCAGCGCCGCGTGTGAATGTCTTGATCCTGGAGGCTGTGTTCAACGGCGTCGACTGATCCGTTTGGCAGGCCCACGGAGCACACGCTGGTGACCCAGACCTTGCCCCAACCCGGCTGAAACCGAACGTCAGGAAGAAAGGTCATGGCGGCCCTCATCATCTGTGCGGCGCGTAAAAACTGCAGCCGGTCGGCTTCCCAGCTGTCCAGGGCTGCCAGACCGACTGCGCTGGCATACTCACTGAGTTTCGCATTCGTCGCAGTGATGTCCGAAAGGCGTGAGCCGCGAAAGCCGAACGTCGTCGACTGTCTGACGCGCGCCGCCAGTTCGGCGTCGGTCGTCGCCAGAAACCCTCCTTCGCCGATACCGAGAACCTTGGTCGCGTGCAGACTTACGATGGTGGGAATTTCCGCTGCGCGTGCCTGGTCGAAGGCGGCGGCGGCGTCCAGCACGACAGGCAGGCCGGTCTCTTCGCGCAGTGCTTTCCAGGCTTCCAGATCCGGCATGGCGCCGAAGGCAGCGACCACGACCACAGCCGATACCGGAGAGGGCGCCCATGCGAGGGCGTCGCGCACGGTCGCAGGTCGCAGCATCCAGTCGTCCGGGTCCACGTCGAGCAACAGGGGGGTCAGGCCGGCGGCGATCACGGCATGGGCTGTGGCGACGAAGGTATAGGCCGGAACGGCGACCAGACTGCCCTTCGGGAGGTCCAGCGCATTTAGGGTCAGGGTCAGGGCCTGGGTTCCGTTCACGCAGGTGACCACCTTGCACCTCGGCTCGAAGCGCCTCGCCAGTCGGGATTCGAACTCCGTGAGAAGAGGGCCGAAGTTCGAGTAGGTCCGAGCGGCGTCTATGCGGCGCAGATATGGGAGAACAGCATCGGCGTCCGGTAGGCGCGGACGAGCCGCTGGAATGGATCGCCGAGCGAATTCGATGGGCTGATGTTCGACGGCGACGGGGTCAGACATATTCAAGCCTGCGCGATTTCTCGATGAGAAGGGGTTGGGCACGATTCATGAGGCGTTGGCACGCGAGGGTCAGCCATCGGCCGTGCGCACCAGATTGCTTTTGATCTGGGCCGATCCGTCCGCAGCCAGATCCATGCGCGTCGTCTGCAGGAGAAGCGGGCCTCGAACGGCTGAGTTCACGTCGGCAAGTCCTCCTGCGGAAGGCGACCGCCGGCTGATCAGATAACGCAACGAGATACGCTCATGGTCCGCAGTATCCGGCTGAGTTCCATGCAGGGTGAACGGGTGCCAGAGGGCGGCGAATCCCGTCTGGCCTGTCAGAACCGTCTGTCGCACCGCCACAGACTGCCCATCCGGGCTGCTGTAGAGCCAGGTTTGTGCGTCCTTGCGCGAGAGCAGGTGCGGGAAGGTCGTCGCGCCGAGCACATGGCTGCCCTCGAGCAGGAAAAGCGGCGCGTCAGATCGGGCGACCGGATGAAGGTAGACATACAAGGTGACGAAATCGGCTTCCCGGTCTTTGAAGTCGATGATGTCCTGGTGGAAGTCGATCCCGTAAAAATAGGTCACATCCCGGTACTCGGGTTTCACATAGGGACCCAGATTGTTGACGGGGGCGCCTTCGATGCGCGCCTTCAACCAATCTGGAATCGACCGGGATGGAACGCCGCAGACAATCTTGCGGTCCGTGATCACATAGTCCGGCCCAAGCACCTCTGTGAGAGCCCTCACCATACCGCGATCTTGCTCCACAAAAGCCAGATCTTCATCGAACCCCTCGAGAAGATTTCGCCCCGGACGAGGGTTCACGCCGCGATACTGGGGATCAAGGTCGAAGGCTTTTTCTTCCAGGAACAGGCTCTCGTCGAACCTACGCATAGCCCTGATCTTGTTCAGCAGCGCTGTCGCGGCTGCGGGGTCCAGCGGCCGATCGAACCGATATGCGCCATCAGAAATCAGCGCCTGTGTCACAGACGGCCCTATGCTGGCGTTCTCGGCCGCCGTGCTCATCGCCTTTCCCCGTTCCTAGTCGTTTTCATCTTATCCTTCGGCGTCGAACCGCTCGTGAGCGGCAGTCGAAAAGAGGTTCTCAACCGTGCGAGCCCTCGAAACTTGAGGGACATTCGGATCAAACTACCCTGATTCCAGTCCGGAGCGAGCGGTTAGGGTTTCGGTGGCAAAGCCAACGGAGCGTCGACTGTATGGGCCGAGTGTTCGAGCAGCGATTTCGGTCTTCGCGATGGCTTTTTGAGATTTATTTTCAGTTCAATAGTCGTGCATCGCAGCGGCAAATCGCGTAGCCAGATGAGCGGACAAACCCGGCCGAATCCTTTCGCGGGGACACTCAACGCCATGACCCACGTCGAAATCGAGGTTCAGGACATGGACGCCAAAGTGGATTGGCGGACGACCGAACCCCAACACCGTCTGCCTCATTCCGGCGCATCGCGATGACTACGCCGGGATTGCTTATGGTGTTCACCGAAGGGGATCGGGTGCGGGGGCTCGGCCACGTCAGTCGGTGCAGCGCCTATGCGGAAGCCTGGTTGCTGCGAGGCGGACAGGTTTGCTGGGTTCTGGACGGTGATGCGGCGGCTGTCGCATCGATAGGCCCTGGGCAGAAGGTGATCCGGCGTCGTTGGCAGGAAGACGGAAAGACCCCGAGCGGTCTCCGGGCGGACATCGCTCTGATCGACAGCTATGTCGCCTCGGCCGAGGCTATGGAGACGATCGCATCCAATTCCGCCCTCACAGTCTTCATCGATGATCTGGGCGCGTCCTATCCGCCGGGCGTGGTCGTTCATCCGGCGCCGGATCGGCCGGCGTCCGGGACGTCCGAAAGCGAAAGGGTGCTGAACGGTCCGTCGTGGCAGCCTTTGCGGCCGCCATTTTGGGATCTGCCGGAGCGTCTGCCCGCGCGGCCTGACATTGAGCGGATTCTGGTGATCTTCGGCGGCGGCGACCTGCACGGGCTCGGCTTGCCCATGGCCCGCTTGGCCCGAGAGGCCTATCCTGCGGGGAGGATTGATCTGGTGCTGGGGGCCGGCCAGCCGGCGCCCCCCTCGATGCCCGGCGTGTCCGTCCATCAGGCGATAGACGCCGCCGCCATGGCGTCCCTGATGCTGGAGGCGGACATCGCACTCAGCGGCGCGGGACAGTCGGTGTTCGAACTCGCCCGGTGTGGCACGCCGGCTATCCTCGTCGGAATCGCCGCAAACCAGAAGGCCAATCTCGATCACTGGCCGGCCTTGTGCGGCTACATCGTCGCGGGCGTTTGGGACGCGGCGGACCTCGAGGCGCGCGTGAAGGCGGCGATGGCTCAACTGCGGGATCCCGTCGTGCGACAAGACATCGGCGCCAGAGCCGCAGCCGTGGTCGACGGGCAGGGCGTTCGACGCCTGTTCGATCATCTCGAACGGTCCATGGTTCAGGAGCGCGTCTGATGCGTTACGCCGATTGCCGATTGCGGCCGATGGCTGAGGAGGATCGCGCCCTCGTCCTGTCGTGGCGCAATCAGGACCGCATACGCGCCAACATGTACAGCGACCACATCATCACGGTCGACGAGCATGACCGTTGGTTTGATCGCAGCCTGGCGGACCAATCTGCTTTCTATCGCATATTTGAATACGGCGACCGGCCGGTCGGCTTCGTATCCTTCACCGAAATTGACCGGACCCATGGCCGCGCCAACTGGGCCTTCTATCTGGGAGAGGCGGACACTCCGCGCGGATCGGGCGCCGCCATGGAATTGCTCGCGCTGGACGAGGCGTTCGGGCCGGTCGGAATCCGTAAACTGTGCTGCGAGGTGTTCGCCTTCAACGGCGGCGTCGTCCGGCTGCACGAGCGGTTTGGTTTCACCCGTGAAGGCTTGCTCGCGAAAGCGCGCCTGAAGAATGGCGAGTTGCAGGATATTGTCTGTATGGCGCGGTCGGCCGACGACTGGCCTTCTGATCGGGCAGCCTTGATGGCAAGCGTATTCAAGGAAGATGCGGCATGAGCTTCACCTATCCGGACCATGTGTTCATGGTGGCGGAGCTTTCGGCCAATCATGGCGGTTCGCTTGAGGTTTGCCTCGAGACCGTGCGCGCCGCCGCCGCCGCCGGGGCCGACGCGATCAAGGTCCAGACCTACACGGCCGACGGGATCACGCTTGACTGCCAGACGACGCCTTTCCAGATCAACGACGGAACCCTGTGGGACGGCGCGACACTGCACGACCTCTACCTTGAGGCTCAAATGCCGTGGGAATGGCATGCGCCGATCCAGGCGGAGGCCCATCGCCTGGGTCTGACTTTCTTCTCCTCGCCGTTCGACCTCAAGGCTGTCGATTTCCTGGACGAGATGGACGTGCCGATCTTCAAGATCGCCTCGTTCGAGATCGCGGACATCCCGCTGATTGAACATGCGGCGTCCAAGGGGCGCGCTATGATCATCTCCACCGGCATCGCCAACATGGGCGACGTCGAGGAGGCGATCGCGGCCTGTCATCGGCAGGGCAATCATGACATCACCCTGCTGAAATGCACCTCGGCCTATCCGGCGCTGCCGTCGGACGCCAATCTGGCGACGATACCGGTCTGGGCCAAGACCTTCGGCCTCCGAATGGGACTGTCGGATCACACGACCGAGAATGCGGTCGCCATCGCCGCAGTGGCGCTGGGCGCCCGGGTAATCGAGAAGCACTTCATTCTCGACCGCGCCATCGGCGGGCCTGACGCCAGCTTCTCGCTGACGCCGGACGACTTCGCCAGCCTGGTGAAGGGCGTCAGAATCGCTGAGCAAGCCATCGGCGGCGTCCAGTCCGGCCCCACGGGCCAGGCCCTGATCAATCGCCGCTTCGGCCGCTCGCTGTTTATCGCGATGGACATGAAGAAGGGGGAGGTTTTGACTCCCGAGAACCTTCGTTCCGTTCGCCCCGGCGACGGCCTGCACCCCCGGCATTATCGCGAGCTCCTCGGCCGCAGACTGCGACAGGACGCTGTGAAGGGCACGCCGCTGGTCTGGTCATTGCTTGACTGACCATAGGGCGGTCGCGGGAGGCTCTCGACGCCATCGGCGGTGTGGACAACCAGCCAAGCCCCGCAAAATCAGCGCACGCCTCGGCTTGCGCTGCTTCTGGCTGACCGGACGCGAAAGGCCGCGTTAACCCTGTTCGGCGGACTATGCGGCAATTGAGGAGATGTCCGGTGAAACGGGTCAAGAACGCTGCAAAACGACCGCGATCCGTCCTCGACGGCGTCAAGGGCGATCCGGCCCTGTCCAACTCCCTCGGCCGCATCATCCAGGCTCAGCAGGCAGGCGCGGCCAAGCCGCCTTCCAAGCCTCAGGCGCATTCGCCCAAGACCCTGAACCAGTTGAAGACCGGTCTGCAGGCCCTGGCCAAGCAAGACTATGTCGCCGCTTCGACCTTACTTCAGCAGGCGCTCAAATCCGACGAGAACAACGCCTTCGCCTGGCGCATGCTGGCCGTCGCCTTCGACAAACAGGGCGAGTACGCCAAGGCCTTCACCGCCTATGAGGCTGCGGCCCGGCTGGCGCCGGACGACCTCTCCGTGGTGCGGGACGTCGGCCAGCTGGCGCAGCGTCTGGGCAAGCTCGAGATCGCCGAACGGCTGTTCCAACGTTTTCTGGCCGGCCACCCCGGCGACGAGGAAGTGACCGCCAACCTCGCCTGCGTGCTGCGCGACCAGAACCGGTACGGCGAGGCGTTCGAGTTGCTTCGGGACGTCATCAACATGCACCCTGACCGGCCGACGCTGTGGAACACCCTGGGCACGGTCCTGAACGAAAGCGGCGACACCGCCGGAGCCGTCGTCTATTTCGACGAAGCGCTGCGTCAGGATCCCGGCTTCCACAAGGCCCGTCACAACCGGGCCTATTGCCTGACCGTGCTCGGCGAACCCGAAAGGGCGCTCGAAGACATGGACATCGCCATCCAGGGCCTCAAAGATCCGCGCGAGATCGCCTCCATCCGCCTGGGCAAGGCCTTCGCCCAGTTGCTGACCGGCGACCTCGTCAAAGGCTTCGAGAACTACGAGGCCCGGTTCGAGGCGGCGTCGGACGGCGCCACCCGGTTCACTGAATTCGGCCGGCGCTGGCGGATCGATGATGATCTCAACGGCAAGAGTCTGCTGATCTATGGCGAGCAGGGACTGGGCGACGAGGTTCTCTTCGCCAATATCGTGAAGGACGCCACAGAGGCCGTCGGCCCCGAAGGCCGCATCTTCCTTGCCGTCGAGCGGCGCCTGGTGACGCTGTTCCAGCGCAGTTTCCCAAACGCGACTGTGCTGCCGCACAAAAGCGTCCGTCAGTTCGACACCCTGTTCCGGACCGTCGACCTGGGCGCCCCCGCCCCTGCGATCGACTTCTGGACCCCTATGGCCAGCCTGTTCACGCGTTTCCGAACCCGTCTCGCCGACTTCCCGAGCGAGGCGGGCTTCCTCCTTCCCGATCCGCAGCGCGTCGCGCACTGGCGTCGCGTTCTGCAGGAGAGCGGCCCCGGCCCCTACGCAGGCATCCTTTGGAAGAGCATGAAGATGGGCGGATCGCGTCAGCGTCACTATTCGCCCTGGGCGCTGTGGGCGCCGGTTCTTGAGACCCCGGGCGTCCGTTTCGTCAACCTTCAATATGCCGACGCCGAGGAAGACTTGGCGGCGGCCAGGGCGCAGGGTTTCGACATCTGGACGCCCCCCGGAATCGACCTGAAGATGGATCTCGATGATCTGGCCGCGCTCTGCTCGGCTCTGGACGTCGTCATGGGACCGTCGACGGCGACGACCAATATCGCTGCGGCGGCGGGCGCGCGTGTCTTCATCAGCGCAAGCCCCGGATGGTGGACCGGCTTCGGCTCCGGCCAGTCGCCCTGCTATCCTTCGGCCCGCGTCTTCCATGCCGAACAGTTCGGCGAATGGGAGCCGGTGATGGAGAAGATGGCGCAGGCCCTGAAGGACAACGTCCTCGCCGGCCGCTCGCACGAACTGACGACGGCCTGAATGGGGCCCGACGGCTTCATTCCCTACGGACGACAGTGGATCGATGAAGACGACGAACGCGCCGTCCTGTCGGCGCTGCGATCCGACTTCCTGACCCAGGGTCCGGCGGTACGCCAGTTCGAAACCGAGCTCGCCGCCTTCGTCGGAGCCCGTTTCGCGGTCGCGGTTTCAAGCGCCACGGCCGGTCTGCACCTGAGCCTTGCGGCCCTGGAGCTCGGCCCCGGCGAGGGGATCACCTCTCCTATCACCTTCGTGGCCACGGCGAACGCCATGGCCTACGTCGGCCTTCGGCCCGTCTTCGCCGATGTGGACCTGGAGACCGTCAATCTGTCGCCCGACGCTGCGCGCGCGGCGGTGACCGATCAGACCCGCGTCATCGTTCCCGTCCATTTCGCCGGTCGACCGGCCGACATGCCGACCTTCCGAGACATCGCCGACGAAGCCGGTGTCCGCCTCGTCGAGGACGCCGCCCACGCCATCGGCTCCGAACAGGGACACGGCAAGGTCGGCGACTGCCGCCATTCGGATGCGACGGTCTTTTCCTTCCATCCCGTCAAGACGATGACGACCGGCGAAGGCGGGGCGGTTACGACCAACGACCCGGAACTCTACGAACGCCTGCTTCTGCTCCGCACGCACGGAATCACCCGCGATCCCGCTCGCCTGTCCGAACAACCCGGCGCATGGTGGTACGAGCAACAGCGTCTGGGCTTCAACTATCGCCTGACGGACCTACAGGCGGCCCTAGGTTCAAGCCAGTTGAAGAAGCTGGATCGCTTCATTGATCGCCGCCTCGCCATCGTCGATCGGTACCAGGCCGCATTCGCCGATCTGGACTGGCTTCGTCCGCCGCGCCCCCGGGGTCAGGCCCGCATCGGCTATCACCTGTTCGTTGTCCAGATCGACTTCGAACGCCTGGGCCAGTCGCGCAGCGAGGTGATGACCGCCCTCGCCGCCCAAGGCGTCGGCTCACAGGTGCATTACATCCCCGTTCCCCGCCAGCCCTGGTACCGCAAGACCTACGGCGAGCCCGGACGTCTTCCGGCCGCCGATCTCTATTACGAACGCGCCTTGAGCCTGCCCCTCTTCCCCGCCATGAGCGACGAGGATGTGGAGCGCGTCATCGCTGCGGTCAGGGATCTGCCGTCTGGAGGCGGGGCGTGAAGGCCTTGGCCGTCATTCCCGCACGCGGCGGTTCCAACCGCCTGCCGGGCAAGAATATCCGCGACTTCGCCGGCAAGCCCATGCTGGCCTGGTCGGTGGAGGCGGCGCTGGAAAGCGGTCTCTTCGAGACGGTCATGGTATCCACCGACAGCGAGGTGATCGCCGAGGCGGCCCGCGCCGCCGGCGCCAGCGTCCCCTTCCTGCGCAGCGCCAAGACGTCCGACGACCATGCGATCATCCTCGACGTGATGGCCGAAGTGGTGGAACGCTACGAGGCGGACGGCCAGCGTTTCGACCGCCTCTGCTGTATCCTGGCTACGGCGCCGCTGCTCCGGGCCTCGACCCTGAAGGTCGCCGCCGACCTCATGGACGCGAAGGGCTTCGACACCGTCTTTCCGGTCGTCGCCTTCGCCCATCCGATCCAGCGCGCCCTGCGTCGCGACGAACACGGACGCACGGCGATGCTGCAACCCGAACACTACACAAGCCGTTCGCAGGACCTGGAGCCGGCCTATCACGACGCCGGTCAGTTCTACTGGATGACGCGCGAGGTCTGCATGAACCGGCAGCCGACATTCGCCGGCCGAGCCGGCAGTTTCGTCATCGACGAGATGGAGGCCCAGGATATCGACACCCCGACCGACTGGCGCTTGGCGGAGCTGAAGCTGCAGTTGATGCGGTGGGGTCAGTAGACCGCCTGGGCGTTGAAGGCGCGCGTTTCCTCCACGGTCAGAAAATGGGGATTGGTCGCGGAATCATACTGAAAGCCCGGCGCGACCCGCTCTCCGATCTCCCCCAGGGCGTTACGTCCGAAATCCCCGTCCTTGTTGTGAAACCGGATTGTGGGCGCGATCACATAATGGTCCGGGAAGGCGTAGGTCAGGTGGGAATCGTCGGTCGGGCACATGACTTCGTGCAGCTTTTCCCCGGGCCGCACCCCCACCACATGGGTGGGCATCCCCGGGGCGAGAGCCTCGGCCAGATCCAGAATTCGCACCGAAGGGATCTTCGGAATGAAGATTTCACCGCCCTGCATCCTCTGGAAGTTGGTCAGGACGAAATCGACCCCCTGGCGCAGGGAGATCCAGAACCGCGTCATCCGCGGATCGGTGATGGGCAGCGACTCCGCACCCTCGGCGATCAACTTCTCGAACAGGGGCAAGACCGAGCCGCGCGATCCGACGACATTTCCGTATCGAACGACGGAAAAGCGGGTGCGATGGCTGCCCGCCATATTGTTGGCCGCGACGAACAGCTTGTCCGACACCAGCTTGGTCGCCCCGTACAGGTTGATCGGGCTGGCGGCCTTATCGGTCGACAGGGCGATGACGCTCTCCACGTCATTGGCCAAGGCCGCCGCGATCACATTCTCGGCTCCGCTGATGTTGGTGCGGATACATTCCGTCGGATTATATTCCGACGCCGGCACCTGTTTCATCGCCGCCGCATGAATGATGAAGTCGACACTGCGGGTTGCCTGGATCAGCCGCTCCTTGTCCCTCACATCGCCCAGGAAGAACCGCATCCGGGGATCGGGAAACTCATGCTGCATCTCGAACTGCTTCAGCTCGTCCCGAGAATAGACCACCACCCGTCTCGGATTGTAGCGCGCCAAAATGGTGCGCACATACATCCGCCCGAATGAACCCGACCCGCCGGTAATCAATACGGATTTATCGTCGAACATCGTGATCCGGGCGCCCCAAGCTGATGCGCCGCGCCGATCCGCATGTCCGATGCTCTGAAGAGCGCCTGTTCACCGGGGCCGTCTCCGCCGCACACGCCCAACATCCGCGCTGATTCAACAGGTGTGTCAATCGCGGGTATCGCTCGGTTTCAACTCGCCCTCGGTTCCACAGGTATGCGCCCGCTAGGAGCGCAGTTTTGGATTTCGCCCAGCAAAAAGCCGCCGAACGATTTGTTCGGCGGCTTTTTTTATTTGGGTGCGGGAGCAGGATTTGAACCTGCGACCTTCAGGTTATGAGCCTGACGAGCTACCGGGCTGCTCCATCCCGCGGCAGG
>Ga0208958_1001213_pt1 | contig 26893 bp, 50 predicted proteins | sample RifOxyB1_FD_184032 | JGI IMG/M metagenome (GOLD analysis project Ga0208958, IMG submission 184032) | Soil microbial communities from Rifle, Colorado - Rifle Oxygen_injection B1 (SPAdes) | ecosystem: Environmental > Terrestrial > Deep subsurface > Rock core/Sediment | place: Rifle, Colorado...
ACTGTTTATACTAGTAATCCTATGTTTGAGGAATTAAAGGTATATAAAATCAATGTGACTTACTTCAAGGAAAAGTTAAATAATTTAAAATTAGAAGGATTTAAAGATGATTTTGATTGGAGTAAAATTGAAGATATTGAATCGTACATATTTACATTTTTAAAAAAAATTAGAGAGAAATTAAAGAGCAACATCAAGGTATTATTTAATCCAAATAATATTAATCCTAAGATATTTGAAGGTAAGTTAAAACCTTTTGATGGTCAAGTACCTGTGATTCAGGCAGGGTTAGAAGTTTTGAAGAGAGATAGAGTTGTTTATTTGAATTGTGAGCAAGGATTTGGCAAGACATTATGTGCGACAAAAATAAATCATTGTTTTTTATATCAACATAATAAAAATTATGTAACATTTATGACTGTCCCATCTATTACTCTTACGCAATGGAAAGATGAGATAAAGAATAGTATTAAGGACAAAATAGATATATATATTATTAAGAAAACTACAGATTTTATTAAACTATATAATCAAACTAATTTACATTTTGATAAACCTACTTATATCCTTGTTGGAAAAGAAACATTTAAACTTGATAGTAAAAAAGTATCAGGAATTAATATAAAAACTAGAGAAATTAAACATAAAAAAGAAGTAGAGAATAGTAGTTATTATTATACTAGAAAAGAGATAAAAGAAGTTAAAGAAAAAATTACCATTGCTTGCTGTCCTGACTGTGGTATTCCATTGAAAAATGAATTGAGGAAAAAAGAAGATATATTCTTTACAGAAAAAGATTTTCAAGGAAGTCCTAAAAAATCAAATTATAAATGTTACAATTGTAATAGTGTCTTATGGCAGAAAACATATGATAAAACAAAGAAAGTAAGTTTAATAAATTTTATTAAAGTAAAAAATATTCATTTTGATAGTGTAATCATTGATGAAATACATCAAGCGAATGGTATAGAAACGATAATTTCTAATGCAACTAGAACTTTATTTAATTATAGTAAAAAAATAATATGTCTCACCGGAACCTCGAACTCAGGGTATGCTTCGTCAATGCATAACATTCTTTTAGGATTATTCCCTAATAAACTTAAAAAGAATGAAGTAATAGATATTAAGCAATTCATAAAAACATATGGAACATTAATGGCAGTTAGCAAGAAAAGAGATGGAGAACATCATCGTTATGGTAGAAGTGAGATTAAAGATAGTGATTATAAAGAGGTCGAAGGAATAAATAGTATCACCTATACAAAATATCTAGCAGAAAATTATATATTTGCAACTTTAGATGATTTAGGAAAAGATTTACCAGAATTAATTGAAAAATATATTCCAATTAAACAAAGTGACATTATGGAATCTAATGAAAAAAGATTATGGGATGATATTAAATCAGCAAATGCATTTAATTCAAAAATGTATGAGGATTCAATTGTAAAACATTACATTAACAATCCTTTTGATTGGGATAGTATATTTATTGAGGGGAAAGATGTGACAAATATTGTTCAACCAATTTGTATTCCTAATATTATCTTACCAAAAGAAAGACTACTTCTATCAGATATTGTTCAACAAGAATTATTAGAAAATAGAAAATGTTGTATTTATACGTTCTTTAATAATGGTGGAATGTACATGCAAAGTGATACTATATCAAAAAGAATTGAATATTTATTAAATAAAAATAATATTAAAACATTTGTATTAAAACAATCTGTCCCCACATATGAAAGAAGAGATTTAATTGAAAAGAAAAAAGATAGTTTTGATGTGTTAATAACTAATCCACAATTGGTAGAATGTGGAATTAACATGGTTTTTATTCCAAGCTATATAAATTATATGCCAAGTTATCATATTAATATGGTAGATCAATCTAATAGAAGGGGTTATCGTGCAAATAGCACATTAGAAAATAGAATTTTTCATTTGTATTATGATAATTCATGTGAAAATAGTATTATCAAAAGATATCAAAGAAAGAAAGCAGAAAGTAAGGCAATCGTAGGACAATTTGATATTGCATTAGAGAATGATGATTCAATTAGAACTGCCAGTAAATTTAGTAAAAAAATAAGTAAAGGATGTTAATTATGCGTAAAATAGAATATAATGAAATTAAAAAATATATTGAAGGAGATAATGGTAATAAATGTAAATTGGCAATGACAGAAGATGAATTTGAAATAGCAAAGAAAGAACAACAAAAAAGTAATACAACAGTAAAATTAAAAATAAAATGTGAATGTACAAATATATTTACAACAGAATATAATACATTTAAAATTTTAAATAAAAAACAATGTAATGAATGCAGTAAAAAATATGGTAAGAAAAGAACAATATCAAATGAACAATTTTTAAATAAAGTTAAAGAAGTAAAAGGAAATGAATATGAAATATTAGAAAAATATGTACGCAGTGATAAGAAAATATTAATACGACATAATTGTAAAAAATGTAATAATTATGAATTCAGAATGACACCCAGTAGTTTTATAAGTGATAATCAAGGGTGTCCAAAATGTTCTGGGAGGATGAAGAAATCTACAGATGAATTTAAACAAGAAGTATTTAATTTAGAAAATGATAAATATAGTGTATTGAGTGAATATATAAATAATAAAACTAAATTATTAATGAAACATAATTGTGAAAAATGTAATAATTATGAATATTTAGTGACACCAAGTGATTTTTTAACTGGTTATAGATGTCCAAAATGTTATGGAAATATTAAGAAAACACACGAAGAATTTATGCAAGAAGTGTATGATTTAGTTGGTCATGAATATACTATTGTTGGAAAATATATTAATTACGCAACAAAAGTAAAGTTTATTCATAATAATAAATCATGTGATAATTATGAATTTGAAATGAAACCAAATAGTTTCTTTTCGGGACAAAGATGTCCAAAATGTGCAGGAGTATATAAAAGAACAATTGAAGAATATAAAAATAATGTACATAAACAAGTAAATGATGAGTATAGTGTACTAGGGGATTATGAAAATCAAACTACTAAAATATTAATGAGACATAATTGTGATAAATGTAATAATTATGAGTGGGAAATTATGCCTTATAGTTTTTTAGATGGTGCACGTTGTCCTAAGTGTGCAGGTAGTATGAGAAAAACTACAGATGAATTTAAAAAAGAAATTTATAATTTAGTTGGTAATGAATATGAAGTATTGGGTGAATATATAAATATAAAAACAAAAATACTAATAAAACATAATTGCGAAACATGTAATAATCACATTTATCCTGTATCGCCGACTAATTTCATTTATTCAGGAAGTCGTTGTCCTATTTGTGCGGAAAGTAAAGGTGAACAAAAGGTTAGATATTATTTACAAAATAATAATATAAAATATATTTATCAATATATTTTTGAAAATTTAACAGGTATTAATAACGGTTTATTAAAATTTGATTTTGCCATATTCTATGACATTGAGAAAACTAAATTAAGAATGTTGATTGAGTATGATGGAATATTTCATTATGAAAAACAATATGAAGATGATGGATTTGAAACAATTCAGATACATGATAAATTAAAAAATGAATATTGTAAAAATAATAATATCCCACTATTGCGTATTCCTTATTGGGAGTTTGATAATATAGAAGAAATATTAAAAAGAGATTTAAAATTAATCGAAAAAATATCTTGACATTGTAAATATAATAGTATAGAATATCACTAATAGCAATATATAATAATAAATTAAAGGAGTGATATTCTATGCAAAACAAATTAAACAATACATCATTAGAAGAAAGATTATTGCAAATTGCAGAACCATTATCTATAATGGCAGGAGATAAGTATTTAGAAATTGCTAAGAAAAGATATGATGAAGGATTAAAATTTAAAGTAAATAATCCTAATATTAATTATGTGACAATAGCAAGAAATGGTGTATGGTCTGCATCAGGTGAAGGTGTTTTTGTATCTAGTTATGAGATGATAGGATATCATACAGGAAGTAATAGTTTTTATGAAGGATTATTAGATAGTGGGATTGAAATTAGGAATTTGAGAATTTAAAGTAAGTAAAATATTAATAAAGGAGGTGAAATATATACTAATATATAAAACATATACAATACCAGTCAATTGCAATAAATCTGATTACCAATACCTAATGCAATGCAATAAATATTCAGCAATTATTTGGAATAACTGTGTTAAAGCAGATCAAGAAAGCAGAAAAGAGCATAGTAAATCATTAACAAGATCAGAATTACAATTTATGATGAAGAAAACAGTACCTATAATTCTTGCAACAAGTATTAATATTGTTATTCTAAAATATGTGACAGCAAGAGACGCAATGTTTAGATCAATAAAAGCAAATCATGACAATAGTAGCAAAGTTAAACTTCCATATAAAATTAAAAATTATTTTAATACAATATGGAGTTATCAAAATATAAGAATAAAAAAAGATAAAGGATATTTAACTTTAGCAAAACCAGTATTGGCAGATTCAGAAGGAATTCTAAGAAAACAAAAACCACTAAAATGTCATCTTAGATTTATACCTGAAAACATAGTAGAGATTGAATTGGTTTATCGCAACGGATTGTATCTTCTGATAAAAACTAAGCAACAAAACGATAACGTATTAATTCAATCCAATAATGAGGCATCAATCGATCTTGGAGAAATACATAGTATAACTTCCATTGATAACAATGAAAATGCTATAATTATTACAGGTAGAAAATTACGTGAAGTAAAACAGTTAAGGAATAAACATATGGGGAAATTAAAGAGTAAAAGAAGTAAATGCATAAAAGGCAGTAAGCAATATAAGAAATATAGTAAGTCTATATGGAAGTTAAAATATAAGACAGATAAAAAGATTTTAGATGTTGTACATAAGATTACTAAATTATATCTTGATTACTGTATCAAAAACAATATTAGTAAAGTATATTATGGTGATTTAGATAGTTGTACTAGAAATACAAAGAAAGAAAACAGAGGAAGTAGAAAAGTCCATCAAAAATTGAATCAATGGAATTATGGTCAAATAGTATTGCAATTAACTAATAAATTAACTAGATATGGTATTGAATTAGTTAAAGTTAAAGAGTATTACACATCTAAGAAATGCCCAGTATGTAATAAATTAAACATTCCTAAAGGAAGAAACTATACTTGCAATTGCGGATATATAATGCATAGAGATGTAAATGGATCAATTAATATACTTAATGATAATTCTCAATTTAATATACATAAGTATAATAGTTTAAAGTATCTACAAATTGCTTAAGTTTATTTTACTAAGCATGAGTAGTAGATGTTTAGGGACAGAACCTAGTTTTAAGACTGGTAGCTTATAGATTTTATATAAGAAATTTTAAATAGAAATATTTAATTGTGTTCCGAAGTTATCTTTCGTCAAAAATAATAAAATAAAATTTAAAAGGAGAAGTTACATATGAATACGAATAAACCTAAACTAGAAGAATTTATGATTTTTGAAGATAAGAGTGGAGAAATGGGAGTAATTCTAAATAGTTGTCATGAAGATTTTACATGGTGGAAATGTTATAAAAATATACATGATATAGGACAAGTATTTAATGAAGATGATGAATATTATGCAGATATAGTTAAAATATATAAACTTAAATATGGTTATAATTGCAAATTTCATGCTTTAAAATTCATGGAGAATGGTAATTTAGAAAATTATAATTGTATTTATGAGTATAAAGCAGAAAATAAAGAAGTTAAATCAAACAAACCAGTAAATATCACTATTAATCTTACTATTAATAATCCTAAGAATACAGAAGAAATTGCAAATGAAATTAAAAAAGTTTTGGAAAAATCAAATTCTATAAACTCTTGATTTATAAGTGTTTAGATTATCTAATATTTGTTCCAATTGAACCTTTTATCATGATATTAGAAAGGAGGACAGTCATATAGACATAGTTGTTACTATCCCAAAATTAGAATATAAAAATGATGATTTAGAAACAGATTTTATTAATAGTAATCCTGATGCTTATCAATTTTGGGTATTAAGTAAAAAACCTAAAAATCTTAAAGTAGGAGATAGAATTTTCTTTGTGAAAAACAATAAGATTGAATCTTCAATGCAATTTTATATGGATGAAATAGCTGAAAATCTTTGTGAAGTCACTGGTCGTAAGTGGAAAGGTTATACAATATACATGAATGATTTAAGAGAAGAAAATTTACCATTTGAAGTAAAAGGATTTCAAGGATTTAGATATAAGTGGTGGTAAGAAATATAAAATTAACTCTTGACAGAGTATAAATATAATAGTACAATGTAAATGTCAAGAGTTATTAAATAAAAATAAAAGAAAAATAAAAAAAGGAGATTGATTATTATGAAAGAAAATTTAACTGAAATGGTATTTATCCTAGATCGGTCTGGTTCAATGAGCAACCTAACAAAAGATACTATTGGTGGATTTAATACTATGATTGAAAATCAAAAGAAAGAAGATGGAGATGCAGTTTTAACTACAGTATTATTCGATGATATGTATGAATTATTACATGATGGAGTTAATATTCAAGATGTTAAAGAATTAACTAACAAAGAATATTATGCTAGAGGTATGACAGCACTATTAGATGCTATTGGTAAAACTATTAACACTGTTGGAGAAAGATTAAGCAAAACAAAGGAAGAAGATAGACCTTCTAAAATAATTTTTGTTATTACTACTGATGGTCAAGAAAATTCAAGTAAGGAATTTACGCAGAAACAAATTAAAGAAATGATTGAACATTAAACTAATACTTATAATTGGCAATTCATGTTTTTAGGAGCAAATATTGATGCAGTTTCTACAGCACAAAGTTTTGGTATTTCTGGTCAATTTGCTTCTAATTATACTGCTAATTCAAGAGGTACAGATGCACTTTATACTAGTGTTAGTAAATCTGTTTCTAGTTTTAGGAGTATGGGAGCAGTAGATGGTGATTGGAAGAAAGGATTAAAATAAAATATCTAATAATATCCAACTATATCTAATTATTTGTTTTGAAATTGGGAATATAATTGATTTCATCAAAATTCCCAATTTAAAAACCCTTGAATTATAATGGTTTATAGCACCTAAAAACATGATGAATCCTGTATTTGGTCATGAAATTTTAAAGGAGGTAATAATATATTTTTACTAAATATGAAAGAAACAATGGAAATCATACGGAAGTTATATGTTCTTATTGTAGAAAATTATTAATTGATTTAGAAGAACATTGGTCATTTGGATTAGATCAACATCCGAAGATTAAAGATATGATAGAAAAAGATTTATTAATTTGTGATTGTGAATATGCTAAATATGATTTGAAGTTAAGAAAAAATATTAATAAATATGAAAAAGAGATAGAAAAATGCAGAGAAAAATTAAATGATTTATGGCATATGGTAAATCCATTTCCATTTTAAAAAGATAAAATAAGAAAGGAGAAGTTAATCTATTGAACACAACAATATTTATACCCAAAACTATCAAGGTAGGTTATCAAGAACGCAATGATACATATACAAAAAAGTTAGCATACGTTATCTATTATGATCAAAAAGGTAAATTAAGGAAAGAAAATAGTTGGGAATCATGGAGAGATAGCAAGATAGAACCACAAGAATTTTCAAATGAACCAACTTCAGGATTTGTTTTAAATAAGAAAGTAGGAGATTATGCAAGTAGATGGAGTCATAGACAAGCATACTGTAGAGTGTATGATTCAAGAGGTGATTTTGAATTTGAAATAACAATTGAAAATTTACTTTATATCTTAGAAAATGCAACGTCAACGAAAGGAAAAGGGTTAGAAGGAGAATTCATTTACGGATGGAGTGGCAAGGATTTAATATTAATTCCTTGTGAATCACCAGATTATAAAGAAATAACTCAATATAACGATATAATTCATGAGAAAAACTATGTAAAGGTTAAAGACTTGACATTAGGTGGTATATATAAAACAAAAACAAATGAAGAATATATTTATATGGGTAGATTTGATTATTATGATGACATCTACGAGAATATTCCATATGAATCAAATAGTTACTATGGTAAAACTACAAGATATAATAGTGTAAAGAAAAATATAAACAAAGGTAAACATCATTATTTTGTTAAAAAGTATGAAGATGATAAATATTTTAGTTTATTAGCACTAAAAAGTTTAGGAGAAAGATTTATTTCAATTATATCTTCAGAATGTGTTGATAACTATGCAGAATTATTTGACAAACTTGAATGTAATCCACATTATTCACCTATTGATGAAAGTAAGGATGAATATATTGCGTATACATTTGAAGAGTTTATTGAAAAATTAAAAAATAAAATGTGGTATTTTTATTTTTATGATTCACAGAAAAATTATTTATTAGTAGATTATGCATATAAAAAATCAAAAGAGGATGAACAAAAATACCTATTACAAAATAGGAATACTTATGAAAGATCTCAAGAACTAAGTTTTGAAGAAATATTCAATCAAACACAACCAATGTATAAAAACACATATTTAACAAATGGAAAACTATATTCGGAGGGAAAATAATATGAGTGAAAAACAAATGACAAATGATGATAAGATTATGTTGTTGAAATCTCAGATTGCAGATAAAAAGAAAGGATTAAAAGGTAAGAAAAAGTTTTCACCTTTAACAAATTGTAATATTGAATTAGATGGAACAAGATATAATATACATGTTTCACAGAAAGAATTATTAACTCATTTATTAGTTAAATTAAATTCATATTTATTATCTGCTGTTGATTTAGGATTAGATGAAGAATATGTTATTTCTGGTTATGTAATTGATCGATGGATTACGGATATTAAGTTGAAATTAGAGATTTTGAAATATGAAGAAGAGGATAGGAAATTGAAGATGTTGGAAAATAACCTTCATGTGCTTTTATCTTCAGAAAGACAGGTTTCATTAGCAATTGCTGAAATTGAATCAATGATTTAGTAGGTTTAATGTTTTTACAATACTACATATGGTATAGATATATATTATAAATACTATATGTAGTATAAAAATCAAAACCAAACATAAATTTTATTAAAACATTTCAATCTTATAAACATAATAAAATCAATAGTTTTAAGTATTAAAATTATAAATCATAATGAATCTAAATTTTATGTTGATATATTTTTCTTGACAAATAGTAAATATAATTGTAAAATAAGAAAGGAGTAAGAATAATAAGTATGAGTGAAATGAAAAAGTACATGGATATAATCAGATTGGGACACAAATCAACGGTAGGAGTATTAAATGAAGGAGATAATATTACTATCACAGAAAAACTTGACGGAGCAAATGCATCTTTTAAAAAAGAAAATGGTATTATAAAAGCATTTTCAAGAAACACAGAATTAAATGAAGAAAATAATTTAAGAGGATTTTATCAATGGACGCAAACTTTAGATATCAATTTACTACTTGATAATATAATTTATTTTGGAGAATGGTTGGTAAGGCACACGATTAAATATCAATTAGATAAATTAAATCAGTTTTATTTATATGATATTTATAATGAAAATTATAATACATATCTTGACTTTTCTTTTATTGAATATGAAGCAAATAAGTTAAATATAAATTTAATTCCATTATTTTATAAAGGAGAATATCAATCATTTGAACATTTAAAATCTTTTGTTGGTAAAACTATTTTTGGCGAGGGAAAAGGTGAAGGAATTGTAGTTAAAAATGTAGGATATAAAAATAAATATGGCAATCAAATATTTGTTAAACTTGTAACTGAAGAATTTAGTGAAGTGCAAAAACAAAAACCTCCTAAAGATCCAAACAGACCAATTACTGTTGAACAAGAATTTATAAATATGTGCCTTACAAAAGCAAGAGTAGATAAATTATTACATAAGTTAATTGATGAAGGTATTATTGAAGAGGAATTTGGAATAGAAGATATGGGGTTAATACTTAAAAATCTTGGCAGTAGAGTTTATGAGGATATTATAAAAGAAGAAAGTGATTCTTTACCAGAAAACTATGAGATCCAATTAATTAGAAAAGCAATTGGTAATAAATTACCATCTGCAATTAAAGATATTCTTAAATTGAAAGCAAGTTAATTAATTATAGACAAATAAATATAATATAAAAGTTTGAATAAATTAATCGTTTTGTCATGTTTTGGGTAAAATCATGTAAAACAGCAATATTATTGATTTTACCCAAAATAGGTGTTATAAACATACTATTTATAAGGGTTTGTAGGCAGTTTTATAGGAAATTTATTTATGCAATGGAAAAAGTTTGAATGAAATTTAGATTCATTATGATTTATAATTTTAATACTTAAAACTATTGATTTTATTATGTTTATAAGATTGAAATGTTTTAATAAAATTTAGATTCATTATGATTTATAATTTTAATACTTAAAACTATTGATTTTATTATGTTTATAAGATTGAAATGTTTTAATAAAATTTGCATTTGGTTATGATATGGAAAATAAAGGGGAAAAATAATTATGTTAAGCAAAGAAAGAATAGAAGAATTATCAGGTAAAGTAGAACAAGGTAATAATGCAAAAAAATTATTAAGTGAATATGAAGGTTTGATTGAACAAAGAGAACATTTAATTAATATTAGAAATAAATCTATTAAATGTAGAAAAATAAATATGGAAGTTTCTTATAATCATAGTATTGCATTTAATGTTAATATGAGTGATTATGCAATAAGTCAAATTAATAAAATTATAGATAATGAAATAGAATTTATTGATTCTAAGTTAAATAATTTTATTTAAATAGAAAAACGAGGAGAAATTAACATGAAACTAAAAACAGAATATAATTGCGTATGTGGTAGTAAAGAATTTTTCACAAAACAAAATACTAAAATAAACAATGCATTCAAACAGGACTTTATTGCTCTGGTTGTGGTAGATGGATTAAATGGATGAGTAAAGAAGAAGTAAGATTATTTGAGAAATATTTAGAATTTACGAAAACAGAAAAAATAGAAGATGATACTGAAGAAGATAAGTTTAAAGAACAATTTGATTTTAATCGTCCTGCACACTCGTGACTTCAGTCGTGAGTTAAGGATGATATAATAAATATAAATTTAATAATATAAATATAATAAAGGAAAGGAGTGAAGTTTAATTAAAGGTTTTAAATATCGTATTTACCCAACTAAAACACAACAAGAACAAATAAAAATAATGTTTAATGGAAAAAGATTTGTTTGGAATCATTTCTTAGCATTAAATAAAAAAAGATTAAAAATTAATGAAAGAATTTTAACATATTATCAAATGTCTTCACTTCTTACTCAATTTAAAAAAGAACAAGAATGGTTAAAACAATGTGAAAAATCTATATTACAAAATACATTAAAAGATCTATATAATGCATTTCAAGAATATTTTAAGAAAACTAGAGGTTTTCCAAAATTTAAATCTTACAAAAATAATCATCAATCAATTAAAATAAGTTTTACTAATAACAATATAGAAGTTTTTGAAAAAGAAATACAATATACATTAACAAATAAATATAAGAAACAAAACTGTAAAATTAAACTTCCTAAAATTAAAAAAGTAAAATTAGCTTATTCAAGACAATATGAAGGTAGAATATTATCTGCAACAATATTACAATTACCTTCAGGAAAATATTTTGTTAGTTTATGCTGTGCCGATATAGAAAATAATAAATTTCAACAAACAAATAATAAAATAGGAATTGATTTAGGCATTAAAGAATTTGCGATTTTTAATACTGGGGGAAAGATAGATAATCCAAAATATTATAGAAAATATGAACAAAAACTTAAAAAGAAACAAAGAAAATTATCAAGTAAACAAAAAGGTAGTAAAAATAAAAACAAGCAGAGAATTAGAATAGCAAGATTGCATGAAAAAATCTATAATACTAGATTGGATTTTCTTCATAAATTAACTACTAGACTAGTTAAAGAGAATGATATTATATGTATTGAGAATTTAAAAGTTAGTGAAATGTTACAAGATAAGAAAAATAAAAATTTACATAAATCAATTTCTGATGCAAGTTTTTATGAATTTAAAAGACAATTACAATATAAAACATTATGTAATGATAAAATATTAAGTATTATAGATCAATACTTTCCAAGTAGTAAACTTTGTTCTGATTGCGGTTTTAAATATAATGATTTAACATTAGATATTAGAGAATGGAAATGTAAAAAATGTGGTAGTATTCATGATAGAGACATAAACGCTGCAATTAATATTTTAAATGAAGGATTAAGATTATTAGTGAGTTAAACAAATATTGATGAACTGTAGGAACTACAGGGATAGCTTCTGGAGAAAGTAGGTTGCGAAATCTATGAAAGAAGAATCCTGCGACTTTAGTCGTGGGAGGTTCAAATTACTCAAGTTAGCAATAAAAATTTACTTGAAGAGTTAGCAAGAAGAATTAGAAAAGATAATATAAATTGAGGTGACAATATGGGATTAAGAAAAATGACAATGGGTAAATTCCCTTGGAATGAAAGATGTAAAATATGTGGACAGTATATTTTAGAAGGCGAAGAAATATACATAGTATATCCTTCACATGACAATAATGAAACATTAACATGGGGAATTGTCCATGCGAAAGAGTTAGACGATATATCTGAAGGATTATCAGAAGAAGAAAAAATGGATAAATTAAGAGGCATGAAGAAACCTAGATTTAAAGGTTTTACAGAAGAGCAGAAAAATAATGCTGAATTGTTTAAGGAATTGTGTTTTAAAAGAGGATTTAGAAAACATACATTATCAAAAAGAACTTTGAAATTTAGTAAACGTGGTACATCATTTAAGATTACATATGACATGATTACTGAAAATATCAGTTATGATTATAGACATAAAGGATTATTCGATGGATTGTTTATAATGCAAATTATATCTGAATTAAAACATGAATTTGAGAAATTGCAAGGGAAAGTTCCATGTAAGATAGTAACTGTAGGAAGTATTATTAATGATGCAATTGAGAAGACAAATAAAATGATGGGAGTAAAATAGGTGAAATTATGAATAAAGAATTACTTTATAAATCAGAAGGTGTAAATGATTGTGTTAAATGGTTAATTAAAGAAATTAAATCAAGAACAACAAAATAATTTCTATTATTCTAGTATAGATTATAATGAAAGAATTAATACTATGGTAAGAATTAAAATATCATTAGAAAAGTATGCTAAAAAGTTAAAATATCAAGCAAATGAAAGTTAATTTAAAGTAGGTGTTATTATGCAATATAAAGATAAAAAAGGTTGTATATGGAATAAGGTTAAATACGATATTGATAAAGAATGGATATGGGTAGTTAAGATTAGAGATGAAAATGGTAATAAGGTTTATAATTGGAAACCTAAAAGAATTAAATTAGAATGGTTAGAATTGATAGTAGATTAACAGATTAATAATATAATAAATTAAAAGGAGGATAATTAAAATTTTTAGTAAACATAAATATAGCACTAAGTTTAGAAAACATCGTAGAAGTTTAACAGAAGGTATAAATGCAAGAAGTATAGAATATGAAGAAAAGCAATTGGCAAGTTTATATAGTAGTATGCAGAAACTTAAGAAACATGAAAAGTTATATAGTTTAAATGTCGATAAAGAGACTTTGAAATTGTGCTGTAGATTAGGAATAAGTATTTAAAAAAGGATGATAAATAATAATAATGAACATAAAAAATATTTTCAAAGGCAAGGTGTTAAGAAAAATATATTGTATAAGAAAAAATACATATGCAGATAAAACTACATATACAGAATTTGCAGAATATAAAATATTATGTGAATGTAAAAATGAGATTGTTTTTAAAATTGGTGAAAGGTATCATGTTGATAAATTAGATATAACTGTTACAATTGAAGATATAATTAAAGGTGAAAATGGTGAATATATTTATTACACTGATTATATAAGTATAATCGAAGATGAAAAAAGTAAACTGTCAGAAAAAGAAACAGATAAAATAATAAAAGAATATTCAGATATAATTAAAAAAGAGGATAAAGAAAGAGAAGAAAGAATTAAACAATTAATGATTAAACCTATCAAAGAAGTAATGACAAATGGATATTATTATATTGCTAGAAGATATTTTTCTTATTGTGGTGTACAGAAACCATATTTAACACAGAGTATAATTGAAGCATTTGATTTTGGGTGTCGTCTCGATTGTATGGAACGAAAATATTTAAACGATGATATTAGATTTTTGTTAGAAACTTATAATATTGATTTTATAAAAAATAATTTTAAATATGAGAGAATATATGAAAAAGAATATAATAATTTATGTATAGAAGAAGAAAATTATATTAAGAAAAATAAATTGCATAAATTTTATCCGTATTATATAAATAATGATGGAACATATAAAGATTTGAATAAAAGTAAAGAATTAATACTACATGCAACAAATATTTTAGAAGGACAAGGATTTAGAATTAGTCATGGTCATAAAACAATAAAAATAACAAAAGATTCAAGTAAAAATATAAATATGTATGCATTTAATTATTTGATTAGATATTGTGGTTATTTTAAAATATAATAATATAGAACATCTATTTGATCTGGAAAGCGAGGTGAAATATAAATTATGAAAAAATTAGTAATCACAAATGGTAAATATTATATTGGTGAAGATAATAATGGTTATTTCAAAACAGAAAGTTTAAATGATGCAAAAGATTTTAAATGGTGTTGGTTATTTGCTAGAAAGAAAGATTTTTTAGATGGAATTAATAATCGTTTTAATAATCGTGATAATTTTAGATTTGAAAATATGTAGTTATTTTAATTAAATATAAAAGTGAGGTGAAATTTTATGATTAATTGGACAAAATCAGATATGTGTATAGCAATTAGAAGTTTTGCAATGGGTAATAAAGTACAATGTAGATTTAAAAAATCAACATGGACTTTTGATTTATCTAAAAATAATGGTTGTATTATTTTGAATCAAACAATGATTGATTTTGGTGAATGGTATGTTGAATTTAAATAATTAAAAGTGAGGTGAAAATTTATGTTAGAAAAATTCATTAATGATATTAAAGTTGCTCAGAGTGATGAAAATATTAAAGAAATTCTATGTAATTTTTATGCGGTAATTCAGATGGATTCTAAAGTTAGACAAGAGTTTGATAGATATTTAAATGAAGCGAATAAGTAATTGTATCAATAGTAAGATTCATTCAAACTTTAGAAAGGAGATAAATTTAAACCATGATGACATTAGAGCAAAAACAAACATTCTATACCACAGATTTCATTAAAGATTTACATTGTGATATTTGCAAAAGAGAAATAACGAATGAAAAATTATTTAAATTGGAAACATCATTTGTAGAAGTAACTCACGAAGGTAAGTATCTATCTCAAGTATTTGATGATGAGAATAATGATAAACAACATATTTGTAAAAACTGTATTCAATTGATTAGAGGTTTATCAGAAGATACAATGGAATATATAAGAGATAGATTAGATTGGGATAAAAATGTGATAGAGGATAAATAGAAAGGGGGCAATAATATGGATTGTGCATGTAACGCAAATAAAAGAAAACCTATTAATAAAGAAAAATATAAAATAATAGGTAAAAGCAATTTTAATTATGACAATGTTAGTGATACTTTAATTTGTGATAACTTATCTAAATATTATGGTGAAAAGATTTTAAAATTCTTACGAGATGATATGGGTGATAATGATACATATTACCCGAAGTTAGTTGACCAAAACTATGTATTATATGAATGGAAACCATAAAATAAAAGTAAAGGAGAAAATTAATTATGAGTGAAATAGGATTTAGTTATGCAGTATTCCCATCTAATTCATTAGAAGAACAGGCAAATGAACAAGGTTATACATTAGGAGAAGATGCAGATACTTTTGAGAAAATTAGAAAGGCAATTAATATGTGTATGTTTCATGTTACTACAGAATCTCAAGTTACCGCAATGACAAAGAAATTGCATAATAAAGTTGTTAAAAAATTAAAACTTATGAATAAGGAATAAAGGAGAATGATTAATATGGAAAACTGTTTTATTGTAACTAATCAATCAGAATTGCATAAGGATTATTATGATTATAGAGAAAATGTAAAAATAGTAGATAATATAGTTAAAGGATTAATGGATAAATATAATATTAATACTAAATATTATTATGTTGATAAATTTGGTTTTGCTATTGAACCTACAGAAAAAGATGTTGAATTATTTGATAAGATATTAAAAATTCCTATCGAAAATGGTATAAGATTTTTTAAAAAATCTTCTAAAATACATAAAGAATGGATGGATTTATTAAAAACAAAAAATATTAAAGTATTAAGAAAACCTTTTGTTGGATTTTATTTTAATGGTGTACATGGTAAATTTAAAACTAGATTATTTGATGTTGATGGTGTTTTATATTGCTCTATTGAATGTGAGAATGTTGATGATATAGAATGTCCTGAAGGTATGGAGAGAATTAAAACTAGTGAGTTCTATAAGATTGTTGAAGATAATAGTGATGATAAGAATGATGCGGATAAATAATATAAATATCTATAAATTTAAAATATAATAAAAAGGAGAAATGTATTTATGTTTAAATTAATTAGTAAGAATAAAAAGTAGAAGCAAATTAAACCTATCAATATTAATGGTGCAGATTTTATGATGGTTAATGTAAATTTTATAATTATTAAAGAAACGAATTCTTTTATCTTATGTTCACTAGAAAATACTAATTATAGTTTGTACGTTATGAGAAACAAATTTTATGAATGTTTTGAATTAATTGAAGATAAAATAAAGGAGAATGATATTATGCCACAATCACAAACTAATAATCAATTGCAGGCACATGAGAATTTACATGCGAGACTTGGAGATACATTAATCTTATCTAATGGATTAAAGTTAAAAGTATGCAAAGATTTCTATGATGGTGATATTCAGTATTATAAAACTGTGGATATTTCATGTAACATAAATGTAACAATTGGATATTCAGAAAATGATATTCGGAAATTCTGCATAGGTAAAAAAGTATGGGATTATGATGCAAAATTTCATGAGATTATTGATATTGAAAGGAAACAAATTAAGAAGAGAAAAGAAAAAATAGAGCAAGGTAAGGGGAATCCTGATAAGATAATCTTCAAATATAGAATACTACCACATCAAATTGTTTGGGAAGTTATAGATGTAAAAACAAAAGAAACTACATATGAAACAGTTGATGCAAACGAACAATCACTTAAATTAATTATTAATAATGATAGAACCACTGTAATTTTTGACGATGGTAGTAAGGGTAGTACAAAATGTCTTCCTACAGATGAATATAATATAGAAAAAGGCAAGGATATTGCTTATAAGTACGCATTAATTGAGGTTTTAAAGAAAGAAATTGAAGAATTGGTCAAATAAAAATATAAATCTCTCATTTCATTCAAATATGTTAGGAGGTGAAATTTTATGGAATATATGAATGATTTAAATCTTATTGAATACACTAAAGAGGACTTGATGGAATATGAAAATGATAATGATACATATATTCCGAAAGAATATGTAATAGAAAACTTAAATGAAATTAGAAATAGAGTTAATGCAATTAAAGAAATTTTAGAACCAATTAAAGGCATAGAGATGATTGATAATGCTAAAAAATTATTAGAATTGTTGTCAAGAGATTTGTATTAAAATAAAAATATAATATAATACTAAATAATTAGGAGGTAAAATTTATGGTATTCATAGTTATTGCAATATTATTGATCAATATCAGTGCTGGAGCATGGTCTGTTATTGAAATATTATCTTGGTTTGATAAATCTATTCCATTATGGGCAAGTGTTTTATCTGGATTATTTGTAGGAGAATTTAGTATTCCAGTTGCTATTGTAGGTTGGTTTTTAAAGTTGTTTGGAGTATTTTAAAATAATTCTTGACAGAGTATAAAAATAATTGTATACTTATTGAAGGATTATAAGTATACAATTAATAAATTAAATAGAAAGGAGTAAAAATTACATATGATCGACATGGAACATAAAGAAGAACCAAAAGTTAAAATTGATTTCTCATTTACAGATGAATTTGGTCAGGAATCAAGATTAACTAAAACTATTTTAAAAGTAGATTATAATATTCAAACTCAATTAGAATTGTTAGTAGAAGAGTTTAAATGTTTTATGATGAGTGCTGGATTTTCACCTGAGACTGTTGAATTGATTCAAATTGTAGAGGAAGAATAGAATATAGCAAATTTATAAACACTTGATTTACAAGGGTTTATATTACCTAATAATTGAATAAAACCTTTCTTTATCATGATTTTGTAAGGAAAACTATAAAAATAATAATAAATTAAAAAGGAGATTAGATTATGAAAAAATCTAAAAATGCAGTTAAAACTATTAAAGGTTATGCAATTTTTAATACAGAAGATGGAGAATATATGGATAATGATTTTAGTTGTTGCGATGAAAATGAAAATCCGTATGTTTATGATGACATTGAAGATGCACAAGAAGCGATTGAAGAAAATAGTAATAGTCCACAAGATTATGAGATTCATAAAATTGAATATGGTATTCAAATTAAAGAAGTATATAAAAGAAAAGTATCTTACGAATTAGCAGAAAATGATTAAATTGTTAATATTATAAAAATAAATATACATAAGAAAAGGAGATTATAATTATGTCATTCAAATGTCAAGTATGCGGTAAAGCACAAGATGCAGGAAGTAAACCTAATAATGTTGTTATCGAGACACGTTATGTTACATATCGAAATAAGGATAGTGAAGGTAATGTAAAATTATCCGAAGGTACAGAGATCGTTAAGCAACTTAAAGTTTGTGAGAAATGTAAGTTAAGAGTTTATCAAATTGATACTGTTGAAAGCAAAGTAGTATAGAAAGAATATAATGATTAAATGTGAAACATGCAAAAATAAAACAGAAATGTCTGAAGGAGAATTATATTGCATGAGTGAATATGGAATAGGTGAAGTATATGATTGGTGTGATGCATATAATTCTGCATTAGAATATATGAAAAGTATAAGATTTGATTTTGATAAGTGTGAAGGATATGAGAGTAATAATATTTAAAAGAAAAGGAGATAAGATAATATGTATAAAATTAAAATAGAAGATAGCAATGAACAAAAAATAGAAATACCAGAGATACCATTTATTATAACTCATTGTGAACGCAAAAGTCATTATATTGTTTCTAAAAATAGTGGAGATAAATATTTATTAACTGCTATTGATAATGGAATCACATATGATAATGATAATGATTATGTAGAAAAATTTGTTTATGATAGTTTAAATAATGGAACTTGGTTATTAAGAAAATCTAAAATTGTAATAATATAATAGGAGATAGTATCTAGATAGTGACATATATACTAGATATAGTATTAAATATATTTGTAATAACTATATCTAGTATTAAAATCATGTTAAAAGTCAAATTTTATTCAAATGTTAGGAAGGAGAATATTTATGATTAAAGTAATTGAAACTAATTTATCTATAGACAATAATGATAATATTGTAGACCATCAATCTAGAGTAATTGAAGTAGAAAATTGGGAAGATTTTATTAACGAAATCAAAGAATGTAAAACTATAAGTAGAAAATCTATTTGTGGTTGTTTAGATGGATGCACAATACCAAGAGAATCAAAAGTAGTAAATTTAAAATATGATGATATTCATTTATCATGTGATGTTTATAATTATTTTGGTGTAAAAACAAAGAAATTAATTTATAAAGGTTTATAAAATTGATTAAAAAGGAGAATAAATATGTATTTTATTGAAAATAAAGAAGAATTAATTGGTAAAACTATTGCTTGTGTTAGTATGAATAGATTTGCAGAAAGAATATTAATTGCAACTACTGATGGTGGTATTCTAACTGTAACACAATACTCAGATGATAATGATTCAGAAATTACTGTTTATAATAAAACAAACACTAAATATTATATTCTAAACTGTAAAAAAGTTAGACCATATCTTTATGAAGATTTAATTAAATATAATGTGTTTACTAAAGAAGAATATGATGAATTGATTGACGAACATAATAAAAAATTAAAAGAAGATGAAATAAAATTAGAAGAATATCAGAAAAAAGCAAAGTTAGAGCAATATTTAAAATTAAAACAAGAATTTGAAGGTCAAGGTTGAGGAGAATATAAACATGTTCTTAAAATACAGAAATAAAATAACAAATTCAATAGTTTTCGCAGGGATATACAATGAAGGATTAGAAGACGGTTTTGATTATGAGTATAGAGATATGTATTATCCAGGAAATAAGATACCATATATCAATACATCAAAAGGTAAAGTGTATGTTTCTAAAAATGATTATATTGTTATTGAAGATAATAAAAAATACACATGTAAATCAGGTAAATTTGAAAATGATTATGAATTAGTATAAAAATAAAAAGGAGAAATAATATGAAAATAAATGATAATAGAGAAGTTTATGAAGGACTAATAAGTAATCAGCAAGTTAATGATTATGGCAATAGTAATGATTATGCACTTTCTATTGATTATGATATAATTGAAAGTATATTATGGAAATATGAAGGAAGAAAAGTTAGGTTGATTATTGAGGTTATAGAATAATATAATAATAAGGAGAAACAATATGGCATTAAAAGATTACACATTTTATCAAAATCAATGTATTGTAAATAATCATTCTGAATTTTGCAAATTATTGAAATGGTTTCTTAAACATGGTGCAGAAAATTATTGCGGTGGAGATATACCAATGTTTAATAGTTTATATGATATTTTGGATGAATTAGATGCGACATTTGAAGATTTCAATTGTGAGAGTGACAATGAAGAAGAATATTTGTTAATACATAGCATTTTAGAGTTAGAAGAATTTTTATTTAATAATATTAATGATAATACATTATTACCTTCTGAAGATGAATATCCTGTATTAGTAACATGGTATAAAAGTGAAAGTTTTGATAGATTTGGTGATACTAGTACCAAGATATTAAATTTTACTTCCATGAAAGAGATTAAGAGTGTTGATAATTTTATGAGTGATTATGAGAAAAAGTTATTGACAAGAGAGTAACAGAATGGTAATATAATAGTGAAGTGAAAAATAGGAAACGAAAAGGAGTGTATTATTATGTATATGAAATTTGAAGAATTAAATCAAGAAGAAAGAAAGGAGTATATTAATGGACTTTATAATGATTTGAGAAATTTTATTGACGAAATGGCAGTAGAAACTAACAATGTAAATAAATTAAAATCTAACATGTCATTTGAAGAATACAGATTATTTGTAGAAGATATTGCAAAACAATTAGGTAAAAAAGAAGAATTAGATGAAATGGTAGAGTACATTGATATTGTTAATAGTATTAAGGATAGATTGTAAAACTGATAAAGGAGAATAAATATATGAAATTATTAGATAAACTACTACAACTTAATGATGGTAATAAATTAGATGCAGAATGCGATTGTCCATACAATTATCATAAAGGGGAAATATCAACAGATTCATTTACTCCATATTGTGACGATGATGGTAGTGGGTGCGAAAAGTGTCATAATCAAGAGTTAACCTTAGAATAGATTGAATGATTCGTCATGATATTTAGAAAGGATGATTTATATGTTTGAAGTAGGCAATATAGTAAAAATTAATTGGGAAAAATATAATTATTCTGAGACAGGAGAATCAACTAATAATGCAATTGAAGAATGGGATAAAGAAAATAATCATATTCATATTATTACTAGTATTATCTTTGATTGTCATGGTAAAAAATATATATGGTTAGATAAGTATTATTTTTTTGAAAATGAATTAAGATTAGTAGAAAATAATAAATAAGAAAAGGAGAAAATAAATATGAGAGAAAGCAGAAATGGTTTAAGACCAGTAACAGCAAATGGGAATATGGGATATTTACTACATATAGGATTAGCAGGAAATATTGAAAGTGGTATTGATCAAGTTGCATTAGTAGAACATAAAGATGGTACAATTCATCAATATAATACATGGAGTATAAAATTTAATGATGTGGAAGGAGATTGAATTGAAGAAATACGTTTATTCAGTATTTATTGTTCTTATTGGTAATACAATCAATTATATAATTAATTGTTTTATTACTTCGTTTGCTATTCAAAATTTTATATCATTTATGACAGGTGTTATATTTATGGCATATATGTGGGAATATAGTGAAAAAGAGAAAATAGATAATTTAAAATTATCAAGAAAGGAGAGATAATTATAAACTCAAACTATTATGCAGGAATTGGTTCAAGAGAAACACCTACAGAAATATTAAAACTATTTGAAAAGGTAGGATATTTTTTAGCAAAAAAGAATTTTATATTGCGTTCTGGGGCGCAGGAGGAGCAGATAAGGCATTTGAACGTGGTGTAGACAAAGCAAATGGTAAGAAAGAAATATTTTTACCTTGGAGAAATTTTGAAGGTTCAGAATCTAAATTAATTGTTAATGATGAAAGGGCATTTGAAATTGCAAAGAGATTTCATCCATATTGGCATAATTTAAAAGACGGAGCGAAAAAACTCCAATCTCGTAATAGTCACCAACTTTTAGGATGGGATTTAAATACTCCTTCTAAATTCGTAATATGTTGGACTGAAAAAGGTAAAGGAAAAGGTGGAACTGGTCAAGGATTAAGAATAGCAAATGAATATGAAATACCTGTTTTTGATGCAGGAAGATTTGATAGTGTTGAGAATGTGAGATTAATGTTAAAGGAATTTTTGATTGAGTATTCATATTTAGAAGAAGATAATTTTAAATTAAAAGGAAAGGAGGAATAATTATTATAGAAAATATATTATGGATGTTATTAGCACACTATATTGCAGATTATCCATTGCAAGGAGAATTCTTAGCACAGACTAAAGGTAAGTATTGGCATAGTTTATTTGTTCATTCAATGATTTATAGTTTATCAGTATGCTTATGTTTTAAATTGTTAGGAGTATTCGTAATATGGAAATTTGCTGTATTATTAATTAGTCATTTAATTATTGATTATGTTAAGTCAAATGCTAAGAATAAGGAAAAAGCATTGACTAGTTATTTGTATATTGATCAGAGTTTACATATTATTATTGCGTTAGGATTATTGTTTGTATAAATAAAAATAATAATACATAGGAGGATTATATTATGATTAAAAAATCATGTTATACCTGCATTAGTCATAATACAGAAAAAGAAAAATTTCCATGTGATAAATGTCATAATCAAAATAACTGGAATTATAGATTTGGTGTTCAATTGTTATGTTTGGCAGGAGTGGGATTGATAGTTTTTGGAATTATATTGTTGTAAATAATACATATAAAAGGAGTAAATTAAATATGGATAAATTTGATCCTGATAAAATTGATTGTTGTGCTAATTGTATAAAACAATTTAATACTGAATTATGTGAAGGTTATTGCGAAAAAACAAGTAATGATAATTGTAAAGAAAATTATTGTTTACATAAATGTAGAGATTTTCAAAGGAAAGGAACAATTATTATTACACAAAATGAATATGATAAATTATTAGAAATTAAAAATTTATTTAATGGTATCACTAATGAGCAATATAATGAAGTTACTACTCTATTAAATGAATGGAACAAAGAAGGAGAATAATATTATGTTAACATTAGAAAATTTAGAATTATGTTTTAACTCTGCAAAAGAAGAAGAATATTTGTATATAGGTATTAAATATGAAATAAAAGGATTTAAAGAATCAGAAATAACTATCATTCCATTAAATAATTTTACTGAAAGACTAGAAGATTATAAAAATACTTGTAATAATGATTTAACTTTTAAAGATAATGATAATATTAAAATTGTTGGTTTTACTATGGGAGATACTTTTAGTGAAATTCAAAATGATTTAGTAGATTAAACTAGATATAGTATATAATATAGACAATTTTAAATTTTACATACTACATATAGTGGTTAAAATAAAAATAAACTACTATATGTAGTAGAAATATCAAATTAATATAAATGCAATATTTGATCATGATTTTAAAAGGAGGAAAATTTAATTATGGTAATGCCAATTTTATATGATAGTCTTGAAATAGAAGATATAGTAATAAAAGATTATACATTAGAGAAAAGACCGAATGGTAAAATGTATGTTACTGGAAACTGCAAAGTAAAAACAGATGATTTTGATGAAGATTTTACGATGGATTTTACTTATAAAGGTAAATCTAATGAATCTAATTCAAAACTATTAGAATATCTTAAAGTATTAGGATGGGAAGAATATAAGAAGAAGAATTATAAAAGACCAGAATCATTAATTGAATTTTGTAATAGAAAATATATAAAATAAAAGGAGAAAAATAATTATGAGTTATTATGAACATTATAGAGGTACTTTAACTAAAGTAGAAAGATTAGAAAATGAATCACTAGAAGATCAATGCAAAAGATTATTAGAAGAAAAAATGTTACAAGAAGTAATTTTACCTGAATATTATGATTCATATGCAGAAATGTTAATTGATGAATTTTATAAAGAATATTATACATATAATGGTATTTTATATTCAATGTATAGGGAATCAATTGATTCAGATGGTGATATTTTTAATGCAAATGAAGGAGAAAACGGAACGATAAATTTTGAAGTTAGATATTATAATGGTGGTTGTGGATTTAATGAAGCAATTGAAGAAGCAATAAAGAATGTAAATAAATATAGAGGTGTTTAATATTGGGAAATAGTTTAATAGCAGAAAGCAAATTACAATTTTATCCAACACAAGAAATAGAAACATATAGATTATTAGCAATATTAGGTGATTTACAATTAGATTATATTAAAGAAAGATACATAAAAGAATATTCTGTAATTCCCAAAGAAGAATATAATGAATTATTTATATTGTCGGCCGATAGCAACACTCCCATGAGGTTTGCGATTTATGAAAAATGGTTAAAAGAAGAAAGATATGATCTGATTAAGAGTTATTTTACTATAAGATTTGGTAGTGACAGTTATAATAATAGGAAAGAAAATTTTCCTATTACAATTTGTGATCCTTTTTGTGGTGAAGCGTTATGGTTAGATTGTTTTAAAAGTTTTATCCCTAAGAATAATTATAGTGGTGATATATTATTAATTGGCAATGAATTAGAGGAGCACAGATATAAGAAATTTTCTGATAATGTTAATATTGATGAAAAATATAATAATTCATTTGAAGAATTAAATTTAGGAAATTCTATTTGCAGTTTAATTTTATTCAACCCTCCATACGGATCAACAAACGGAATTCGTAATGTTAGATGGTATTTGCAAATGATCATTGATAGAAAACTTATCTACAATCCTCAAAATTCAAAAGACTACAAAACAGGTTATATGGTATTTGTTATTCGTAAAGATGATTTCCTTGACAGTTTAGATGTAATCTGTCAACACTTTGATGTATTAAAAAATGCAATTTATAAAGTTAATCCAGAAGAATATGCAAAATATAAACAATATATTTTTATTGCTAGATTAAAAAATAATCCATTTAATTTAAGCAATGTCACAGATGCAATGGATTATCAGAAACATTATAATGAGATAAAAAGAATAATTGAATCAGAACCAGAGTTTGAGTTGTCAATGTATGATACATATAGAATGATGAATTATCCTTATGTAGACTATGAGACAGCAAAGGAAAATAATCAATATGTTCAAGTTTCTGAAAATTACATAAGTAAAAATGACAGTGTGTGGAATTGGGTTAAAGATATTACTGAATTGAAAAATCTAGGTGAAGAAAAGTTAACTATTCCTAAACCGCCAAAGCCAGGTGAAATAGCAAATATATTGGCATCTGGTATGGTAAATGGAGATATGGATTTGGATGGAAAAGGAAAACACGTTGTTATAGGTGGAACAAAGAAAGTAGAAAGAAAAGAAGTATCTAGTTACAAAGATGATAATGGAGAAAAAATAACTGAAACTAAAATAATTAAATTAAGTCTACCTTATTTAAATATATTATGTTCAGAAAATGGAGAATTGAAGATTAAAGAGTTAGGTGGTTCAGAATGAATATGATTCCTTATATTCAAACAGATGGTAAAAATAAAATCAATTGCAATACTGATTTAATTATTTTAGATGAAAGCGAACCAATATTAATTTCTTTATGTGATATAAACATTAAAAATAAAAAAATATGTGCAGATTTAATTGCTTATTCTTACGGTATGTCAATAAGAGATAGAGAAGATATTAATTTTAGTAAAAATATTTATGGTAGAGAAAATCATTATAGATATAAGTCTGATAGAATGGAAAATAATCTTACTCATACAGTTATTTATAATACTAAAATAAATCAGTATTGTATTAACTGGAATAATGAAGATAAGAGTAAGATTATCACAAAGTATCTAAGAAATATTCATTATTTACCTGTGACAAGTGATATTGTTGAAATTATTATTAAGGAAGAGGAAAATAATAAAAGTAGTTATTATTATGGTAAATGTATAACTGAATATACTGTTTATACTAATAATCCTATGTTTGAGGAATTAAAGGTATATAAAATCAATGTGACTTACTTCAAGGAAAAGTTAAATAATTTAAAATTAGAAGGATTTAAAGATGATTTTGATTGGAGTAAAATTGAAGATATTGAGAGTTAT
>Ga0208958_1001216_pt1 | contig 26860 bp, 32 predicted proteins | sample RifOxyB1_FD_184032 | JGI IMG/M metagenome (GOLD analysis project Ga0208958, IMG submission 184032) | Soil microbial communities from Rifle, Colorado - Rifle Oxygen_injection B1 (SPAdes) | ecosystem: Environmental > Terrestrial > Deep subsurface > Rock core/Sediment | place: Rifle, Colorado...
TACTCTCGATCGTTACGTTATTTTTGAGTATTGCGTAATCATGGCCCTATCTTTTATTCTTTTATACGGTATTTCATAAATTTTATCTGGAACACATACCATCTGTTTGCGTTATAGTTATGATACTTATATCTACTTATTAATATTTTAATATGCTAGACATCAAGATCAAAAGTCGCAAGATTAAGCTCTCAGAAAAAGACAAGATGTACATTTTTCAAAAAATAGGGAAACACGAAGAACTTCTTTCAGAAGCTACTTTAATAGATACTGAAATTGTAAAAGAAACAAAAAAACCAGTTAATAATATCAAAGTACAGATAAACGTAAATCTTCCGCGTGCTTTTATTAAAGTTGAAGAACAGGGTGAAGATTTACGTACAATTATTGATAGCCTCGAAAGCACGCTCTTTAGAAGACTAAAGCGTTACAACGATCTTTACAATAAGTGGAGGGGGAAAGCGAAATGGAAGCTAGCCAGGACGCCAAAAGACATTAGCCAGGAAGAACTTGATTCCTACAAAGATTACGAACCTTATATTGCTAAACACACCACCTATGATGATGACAGCCCTAAACACCCTGCTGAAGCCATTGAAGCAATGGAACTGATGGGAAATACTGCCTATTTGTTTAGAAATATTGAAAACAATAAATATTGTATGCTCTACAAAAAAATAAGCGGAGATTATGTTTTAGTTGAACCTCCAGATAGGTGATCTTATATGGTATACTTGGGTTCATTTTTTATCAATTCTATCATCAGTTTTAATTTCAATTTATGGAACACAAATTTAAGCCAAAAAAATTAACTGGCCACAGGCTATTTATTTGTCTAGTTCCTCCAAAGAGTGTTCGCGACCAGGCAAGAGATATTGAGCGTATGCTTACAAAATTTGCTTATAAACTTCGCTTTGTCAATCTTGAACAAATTCATTTGACGTTAAAATTTCTTGGTAATAATGTTTCTACAAAGAGCGCAGAGATGATAATTAATGAGCTAATTTCCAAGTCTTCAAGTTTGAATCCTATTGAAATAAAAACTGTCTTTGTTGAGTTCGGTTTCCCTGCGCAAGCAAAAGCAAACACTATTCATATTCATGTCGAAGAAAATGACCAACTTTTTGAATTGACTAATGAAATACAAAAATACGTTAAAGCATTAAAGCTATCTGATGTAATCAGGCATAAAGAAAGTAGAAAATTTCTTGCTCACTTTACAACTGCCAGGGTAAGAAAAGATATAAGTAGAAGCCAGATACGAGACATCCGAGATATTTTAGAAAAATCTCCGGTTGAACCCATAACTTTTACCGCAGATGAAATTTATATTATTGAAAGTAAATTGACAATAAAAGGTCCTATTTATTCAATCTACTCCAAAATTCCACTTAGAGGTAAATAAATATTCTCTGTCATCAAGTTTTTATAGATCAGTTGAAATTATTATTCCAACGCAATCTCTAGCTTGTTTTTCGCTCATTCCTTCTGGTTTTGCAAAGACATCATTACATGCTCTGTTTGATGCACTTCTTGCTACGAAAGTATAATCAAAGTACATTAATTTACCAGGAGCAAGATCACCTAGTTGTGCTGTTATATCAGGATTTGAAAGTGTTGTAATATTTCCGTTCACGCTTCGTGCCAGGTATGGTGTCATATTAAATCCACCAGGATGTGCTGGGGAAACTGCGAGGACTGAAACGTATGATAGGAAACTATTATCAAACACGTCTCTATAAGCTATGCTAGTTAGGGTCTCATCACCAGTATTTACAATTTCAACTCTGAAGTTTACAACATCTCCAATATCATATGGTCCGTCATCGTTAGTCGCAACCTTTCTTATGGTAAAACCGCGCTCAGGTACATCCTGAGTACAGATCACTTGTGCTGTTGCTATACACTCCGCATCAGGGTACCATCTGTCACTGTTTGGCTTCATAGTAACAACAGTGACATCATATGTACCAAAAGCACTTGTCTGATAAACAGCATTATTACCAAGTATCGAATTCTGATCTTCAGGAGAAATGACTCTGATCACAGTGTCATTAGCAAAATTATTTAAATCATTATTGTGGAATGAACCAACAAGGAATGAATTCCCACAATCAACCTCAAGAGAACTTGACCATCCAGCAGTTGCACTGAGCCTAACCCTAGCTTGTGTACTGTTATAAGGACATTCCTCTTTATCATCAGGAGGAGGAGGAGGTGGTGGTGGTGGTTCTGGTGGTGGTGGAGGTGGTGGTTGCTCACCGCAAACTGACCAGTCGTCCCATTCAAGAGTTACAGCTCCGATATAACCCCATGTACTAGGCTCACCTGGATTATTAACATCTATTTGTACATAAGTACACCTCATTCCACTCAATATAGAATCAACGCTGACTGATTCTCCAGGATTTAAATTTGCTCTAGTTCCAACGAAGTTATAACACCTATCATTAATTAGACCATCTGGACAACTATGTAAATCTACTTTACATCCATTTACGTTTTGAATTGGGCAAGTACAAGTGTTCTCATCGCAGCTGCCATTTGCCATTATCCTATTCCATCCAGAAGCAGCATTTGCGTCCTTTCCAGAATACAACAACGTGCTGCTTGCGAAGATTCCTAGTGCTAGGACTATTGCTGAGTATATTATTAACAATTTCTTTACATTTATTTTTCTCATTTTAAATTTTTTTCAAATTTAAATTTCTCACTTGATTTATACTGATTATAGCGGAAAACAAGCAAAAAAAGCAACCTATAGTATTGGACAGTAAGGCCTATAATAATATATAATAATAACGTCAAAACTGTCCAAAATCACGTTTTTATATATTTAAAGGAATAGAAATGTTTTCTGAAAATCAGGGTATCATAATAACAGTTCTACTCGTTGTAACAATATGCGTTATTGCGCTAATAGCTGTTGTGTACACCTTTATTACCACATTCAGGGACCTTGATATGGGAACTGTTCATGCTCTTGAACCTGATCGAGAAGTTAAAATGTTTGATCGTGAGGTTAATTACAATTTTGCCCTACCACAGGAGGAGCAAGAAAATACAGAAGTGAAGGTTGTTGAGGATGAAGATGAAGATAAAAATAAAAACAAACAGGAAGATGAAGAACAGAATAATAATGAAGAAAAGAACGAGAAAAAAGAGGAAGAAGAGAAGCTTTACAATTTCAATTTTGCGATCCCTGAAAAGGACCCAAACCCTGGAATGAAGTCTATTGAAATACCAAGCATTAGATACGATTCTCCAATAGTTATTTCTGATAACGGTGATAAAGCAGTTGACTATGGTGCATGGCATTATCCAAGCAATCACTCGATGGATGGCGAAGCAATATTTCTATGTCACAGGAGATATTTCAAAGCTTTTGATCCTAAGTCATGCTGGAACCTTGATAAAGTAAAACCGGGGGATAGTCTTTTCGTTAACTACAGTGACGGGTCACAGTCTTTTTATAAAGTAGATTCTGTTTCTGTGGCAGCAGGCTCTGATATAAATATTTACCATGCAAGTTCAGATAGCAAAATAAAACTTATCTCCTGTGCAAAAGAAAATGGACGTATAGGATCTAATAGTCACAGAATCATAGTAATAGCTAGTCTTGTTGAGTAAAGCATCATCAATATGTTAAACTACTCCAGTTCAAATTTCATTTTTCGAAATTTTGCATTATGATCAAAAAACTCCTTAGAGCTTTCATGGACTCAAACGAACGAGCAGTAAATCAGGTCAAACCAGTCATTGAAGAAATACATAAATATGAGCCCACGCTTGAAAAACTTGATATAAAGGCACTTAGGGAAAAAGTTGAGGACATGCAAAAAAACATGAGCAGGCTTGTCGATCAACTACCTGAAGAGCAAAAAATTTCAATAAAAACTATTCAAAAACGAAGTACCCTACCCGAGTCTGAGAAAAAAATCCAAGGGGAGCTTATGAAACAATTGCCGGAATTCTATGCAATAGTCAATGAAATTTACAAACGTAAGGTTGGAATACATTATTTTGACGTACAATTTATAGCGAGCACAATTCTTGCGCAAGGACAAAAACTCACAGAACTAAAAACAGGAGAAGGAAAAACCATGGTTTTTCAACTACCAGCATTTCTCTATGCACTTACCGGAAGAGGTTCACATGTAGTCACAGTTAATGATTATCTTGCAAAAGTTGGTGGTGAATATGCCGGGCATATAGCATCTGAACTAGGCCTAAGTGTAGGTATCATTACATCTCAAACTAGTTACAAATTCATCACGAATTCAGAGGTCAAAAAATTCAAGGGAGAAGAAACGTATAAAGAAATGACACAACTTTCAAAGGAAATTGGACAGATAAAGATATCGGGAATGCGAGGATATAATTTGATCGAATGTGACAAAAGGGATGCCTACACATGCAATGTGGTATATGGTACAAATAATGAGTTCGGTTTTGACTACTTGCGTGATAACATGGCCAGAAGACTTGAGGATATTAAACAGAGTGAACTATACTTTGTCATAATTGATGAGGCTGACTCTATACTTATAGATGAAGCAAGAACACCACTTATCATTTCTGCACCAGCTGCAATTTCGAACGAAATGTATGTAAGGTTTGCTTCTGCTGTGAAAAGGTTAACTGCAGTAGAAGATTACACCGTAGATGAAAAAGCTCATTCGGCTGTACTTACTGAAAAAGGCATTGAAAAGATGGAAAAGATCCTAGGCGTTAAAAATATCTGGGAAGATTATCAAATGGCACATCATCTTGATAACTCACTAAAGGCTATGACCTTGTATAAAAAAGACATTGATTACCTAGTCAAAGATGGACAGGTCCTGATAGTTGATCAGTTCACCGGAAGAGTACTTTCCGGAAGGCGTTATTCTGAAGGCCTACATCAAGCGATCGAAGCAAAAGAAAGAGTTGATATTAAGCAGGAATCACAGACACTTGCTACAATCACGTTCCAGAATTTCTTTAGACTTTATAAAATCATTGGTGGCGGATCAGGAACTATTCTAACTGAAGCTGAAGAATTCTATAAAATATACGGACTGGATTCTGTTTCAATTCCAACAAACATGCCAGTTATTCGAGAGGACAAAACTGATCGTGTTTACAAAAATAGAGCTGCAAAATTTAAAGCTGTAGCCGAAGAAATCAAACGAGTACATGCCATAGGACAACCTATTCTTGTAGGTACTACTTCAATAGAAGACTCCGAATACTTGAGTGGCCTTGTAGACAAAATGGGAATCGAGCATGAAGTCTTGAATGCCAAGCATCATGAGCGGGAGGCACTAATTGTTATGAAGGCAGGAAAAAAGAATGCGGTTACAATTGCAACAAATATGGCTGGACGTGGTACTGACATCCCACTGGAAAAAGGAGTTACTGAGGTTGGTGGTCTTTACGTACTTGGAACACAAAGACACGAAGCAAGAAGAATAGACAACCAGCTAAGAGGTCGTTCTGGAAGACAAGGAGATCCTGGATTAAGCAGGTTCTTCATTTCACTTGATGACGATATTATGAGAATACAAGGTGGACAAATAGTCCAGAAATTAATGGAAATGACAAACATTCCTGACGAAATGCCTATAGAAGCTAGATTAATCGGAAGATCAATTGAAAGCGCTCAGAAGAAAATGGAAAACATGCATTTTGATTCGAGAAAGCATGTAGTCGAATATGATGATGTCATGAACCAGCAGAGAGAAATTTTCTATTCCCGAAGAAGAAGTACTCTTGAGCTTGCTGAAAGGGCAATTGGTAGGGTCTTAAGGTATCCAGAAATAATTACAAAACCACTTAGCGATCCAATCGTGGTCAATTCTCGAGAGGAATTATTAGATAATTTACAAGTAACCTTATTTAACGAACTTGGGGGTGTAATTAACAAACATTATCTTAATGAGCGTGAAGATAAAGTTGATCTTGAGAAAATGCTTGACGAATTCCTTGATTTTGGACCAGACAGTTTAATTGCTAAAGCCTTAGATAACCTAAGAAGTGGTAAAAAAGGTACGATCGACAAAGATAATAAGGAAGAAATAAATGCACGGGATGTTCTTAAAGAAGAACTTAAGAAGAAAGAAACCTCTGAAGTACGTGAATACTTAGAGGGTGTAATTAGACAAATTAATCTAATTAAAAAGGATGAACTCAAAGATAACTATTTTGAACTGATCAAGACAGTCTATTTAGAAAACATGGACAGGCTATGGACATTACATTTAGAAAGTATCCAGGACCTTCGGGAAGGCATAGGTCTAAGAGGTTATGCCCAAAGAGATCCTCTAGTTGAATATAAGAATGAAACCTACAAGCAATTTGAACAATTCATGGAATCTGTAGATTCAAGCGTAACTAGAAGAATATTTAAACTCGATACAAGAACCACTAATCGTATTAGTACCATGGTAAAACCAACCGGCCTAAGAACCAATGTTGAAGAAATTTCAGATATACTTGAAGGCACGAGAGAAATGGTTACTTCAATAAACAATGTACTAAAAAAGCAGCAGGACAAAAAAGATTCCGAAAATAGAAAATCAAAAACCTTCAGTAATCCGCAAAAAGCCAATATCGGTAGAAATGATCCATGCTGGTGTGGAAGCGGTAAAAAATACAAGAAATGCCACGGTAAAAATATCTAAATCCTCCATTACGATATATGTAACATTCTCACATAAAAAAGATACATTGTTGTATAACTCAACAAATAGACAATTCGATCATAAAAATTGCACATCGAACACAAACACATTTGTATCATAAATTTGTACAAACTACATTTCGATTTCTATCGAATTCAATGTGTCTACTAAAATAAACACGCTATATAAGTCTTTACAGAAAAGAATATCACACTAGTCGATCATCCATTCTAGTAAGTTAAAACCCTACTCGTGCAATTTTAATATACAAAAAATATTACTTAGACAATTGTCAAATATTATTACGTTCGGATCCTCAATATTAAGATACTAGTCAGTTATTTGTGACTCAGTATGTTACGTAAATGGATTTATATACCATGACCTATGATAAATCAGTCGACTGAGCCTTAATATTCAGACCCATTATCCTTATATAACAATCTACCAACAAGCAATTTATGATTTTCTCCATATAAATAATTATCCTAAAGCCTTATAGGTTGCAATTATCACAAATCGTTATGTTATAATATCTTAGTTTTGTTACTTTTATCTAAATGTTCTATTTTGACCCACAATATCTTTTTTTTATGCTGCCGGCTTTACTGGTTTCTTTACTAGCCAGTATATTGCTTCGCATTTGGACAAACGAATACCTTTCCAGACCGAATAGTACAAACCTGAATGGCTATGATGTGATGCAAAAAATTACTACATCAAGCAATTTAAGGATTGGATTCTCAATTAGTCCTGGCGACCTAACTGATCATTATGATCCTTCCAAAAAGCTATTGGTCTTGTCGAATTCTGTTGCACAAAGACCGACAATTGGTTCAGTAGCTATTGCAGCACATGAGCTTGGGCATGCAAAGCAACATCAAGACAAAAGCATATTACTTGGTCTTCGTGGAGTAATAGTACCTGTCGTAAATATTGGTACAAACTTAGGGTATGTCTTAATTATTATCGGACTGGTTTTATCATTCAGCGAACTTGCATGGCTTGGTGTTGTATTTTTCTCTTTCTCAACGCTTTTTAGTTTTCTTACCTTACCAATAGAAATAGATGCTAGTGCAAAGGCAATTAAAATGATTAGAAAAAATTCACTTCTAAGTAATAGCGAGATAGGCGGTGCAAAAAAGGTATTGATAGCTGCTTCTTTAACATATATTGCAGGGACAATTTCTTCATTAGCCAATCTGGCTTATTTTGTCTTCAGGGTCCGGGGAATAAATAATAGGGACTAAACAACAGAAGTTTAAAAATGACCAACCCATAAGCCGGATTCTGTTTCATATACAAGCTTCATATATGACGACAATCATTTCTCTAATGCCCAAAATTTACTTGGTTGCATCAAGTAGAGGTTGCCTTGCCTACTTACATTACTGCAAATAGCGGTGAGCTCTTACCTCGCCTTTTCACCCTTACCCTTCGACAAGCTCCGGGCGGTATATTTCTGTGGCCCTTTCCAGAGATCGCTCCCTGCCTTATAAACTAAGGTACTACTTTCCTTCCCTAACTCAAAGAGCTAGGAATTCGGATGTCCGGACTTTCCTCCCTTTTGATATGTTCTAAAAGAAGCATTCAAAAGAGCGATTGTCTAGGTTGGTCGAAAACATTATAGCACAATAAGGCCTATAATACTCATCAATCAATGGTTATTTGCTCAGAAGATTCGTAACTTTGTTCATCAAGGACAACAATAACTCTAACTTTATATTGCCCTTGGGTCAATTTAGTAACAAAAACACTTGGATTTGATGCTGTTCTCGCAGTTTCAAAATGATCCACCCCCTCTTGTCCTCTTGACTGAGTCTCGTCATCTGGCCTTATGTTCCAAAATATATCAAAGACATCTGCCCCACCCCATTTTTCTCCGTCAACTATTGGTACTGCCTCAAATTGGATTGTACGATATTTTCCATCTTTTGATACTATTTGATACTCAATATCTGTTTTTACATCTTGTTTTGCTTCCGAGACTAATTCAATATCACTTGTTGACAAGAAATAACTACCCACTGCTATACTTAATACTACAACAATCAGACTCAATTGATACAAAGGTTTACCCAGAAAACCCGTCTTTGCAACTTTGCGCTTATTACTGAGCTTCTTTAAATAAATGTATAAAAAAATGGCAAAGCTAGAAACAATTACCAATATAATTATTAGGAGCAATGGTGAAAAATTTATACTATAGGTTTTGCTGAATAGATCCATTTTATTTAGATAAAGAAATTGTCAGGTTTATTACCCTGCTTTTGGTGCTAATTTCGCAGCCTGTTGTTGCTTGATCTGTTCTTCCTTTTCCTCACGCTGCATGATCTCTATTGGATTAGTTGTTATAAGATTATGTTCATTTTCACTGGCAATGACCTGTACTGCCACATGATTTGATCCAGCAAAAAACAAACCCTCCCCTATGCCTGCAGAAAGAAGATAATTTTTTTCACCTTGTGTCAGATAAAAGACTTTTTGTATCCTATCAATTGCAGCTGGACTTTGCTTAAGAAGCATCTGGATCGCCGAGTTAGTAACTACTGCTTTACCATAATCAGTATCAAGAAAATCTTCCACATCCTGTGTAATTGTTGTTAGGCCAAGTGCATATTTTCTAGCACGTTTTGCTATCGAGTGCACAAATTTAGCTGCATCAGGATGTTGCATTAACCACCAAGCTTCATCTATCACTAGAAGGCGTTTTCTTCTGTCTCGTTTAATCCTTGTCCAAATGTAATCCAGCATCATAAACATCGCAATAGGACGTAAATCTTCTGAAAGATCGCGTATACTAAATACAGTGAAAGTGTTTCTCAATTCAATATTTGTTGGTTGATCAAAAATTCCTGCTGCACTTCCCTTTACATATCTTTCTAGTCTTCCTGCCATTGAATGCGCCTGAGGTTCAGCCATAGCTTGTAAGATCTTATACAAATCTGACAGTAACGGTGCAGGTCTTCGATGTGTTGATGGATCTGGTGTGATACCTTTTTCCTTATACGTAAGAATTATTGATCTATCAAGGATAGCGCTTTCTTCTGGTGTAACAGTCCCGCCAAGCATAATTTTAATAAGCCCATTCAAAGAAAGGATCTTAAACCTGAGCTCATCCTCATCTTTTTGATAGATTCCTGAAAGTTCAAATGGGTTTAATTTCTGATCACCATCCTGGGAAAAAGAAATGTATTCACCACCAATTGTTTTACATAATTTTTCATATTCCTTTTCTGGGTCTATTACTAATATTTCCGTGCCAAACATAAGGCTTCTCATTGCCTCGAGTTTGACAAAATAGCTTTTGCCCGCACCGGAGGTTGCAAAAACGACCATATTAGCATTCGCTAACCTAAATCGATCAAAGATTACCAGACTGTTATTGTGCTTGTTCAATCCATAAAGTATTCCCTCTTCCATTGTCAGTTCAGAGCTCACAAATGGGAAAGTCGTAGCGAGTGAAGTTGTATCCATATTTCTTGTAATATATATCTCATCATGTGATATTGGCATCGTGGTCCTAAAGGCTTCCTCCTGTTGAAGTGTCGCAATTTTTATTACAACTCCAATGGATGCTAGAGTTGACTCAATTTTTCTTGAAATTCTTTCAAGTTCCTTAAGAGAATTTGCACGAATCGTCAAATATAGCGCAAAGTGGAAGTATTTCTCAGTCCCGCTTGCTAATTGCTCTTGAAGCTCACGTGCATCAGATAAAGCAACCTTGACGCTAGGGTCAGGTATCTTTCCTTCATCCAGCGCAAGATTGATTGTAGCTTCAAATTCGCCTATTTTTCTCTTGAGCCTCTCCATCACTTGTCCCGTATCTACAGGATAATAATAAGTCGAGATGTCTATAGGATTATCGAAATTTATCAACGGAGACAGCCAGTTTGCACCAACAAATCTTGGGTAACCTGTTACAAAATATGTTCTAAAAAACTTTGATCCAACTAATAGCTGATTAAAGTCTACTTCTATGGCAGATGGGGCGATAATATCTTTGATACTTATCAAGCCGGAACTAAATTTCTGGATCGCTTTTTCTTCAGACTCTTGATTCCCTTGATTCTCTTGACTTCCTTGTTTCCCCGGACCACCAAGAACCTCTGATTGTTTTTGTTTACTGCCTAATAGGCCAAATAATGCCATAAATATATATTAATAATTTTATTCTCTTAGTGGCTTAACAACTCCAGTTGTATACTCATCTATTGATAATGATAATTTCTGGTAGCCAATTTTATCAGGATCATATATTTCATAAAAAAGCATGAGCAACTCATTATTATCCAATTGCCTTGCCGTTATACCCATTTTCCTAAATAATCTCGAAATATTATCACGCTTTGGATAAAGATCTATCTTAGCTTGTTGGACTATTTTTTGCACGTTTGATATTCTCGATTGGCTTCCGAACATACGTTTTATCAAACTTGGATCGGCCAGAACAGAACCTCGATAAGGAATTGTGACAAAAAATCTCTTGTCCAGAATTTCATTCTTAGTTGTTAGATTTCTAATAAATTGAATATAGATCTCTATTTGCCTAATTAACGATTTAGAAATTTGTTTTGTTTTATAATCTTCTAATCTTCTTATATACTCACTAACATCTGTCCTTACGGTCCTAATGGTAATTTGAAACGGATAATCGACACCGTTCAAGAGATTTGCAAATGCTATGATACGGGCATCCTGTTCATCTGGGGATAAAAGGTCAAAATTTAAAGCACTTGTTTCCATTATCAATGCTATCACCCCATTTTTTAAAACCACAAGATCATCCACAATATCCTCTATGTTCAAATGTTGTTGAGTTGAAGGTATTTTTGCCATAATTATTTTTTTAATTCCTGTATTTGATTATATAATTTACGCATTTCTGTTTTTAGCCTTTTCTCTCTTTCTTCAAGTTCTGCGGTTTCAAGAAGAGGTGTCAATCTCCTTTGCTTTTCAAGTATTTCTCTAACTTTTTTTTCTATAAGAACATCTTCTTCTTCAACACTAACCGGCCTTGCTTTTTGATTAGAAAAATTTGTGTATACAACTTCTTCATTATCTCCTACCCTGACCTGATTTTGTTTTCTTCCAAGGGGATTGATCTCTCCTGCTATATTTTGCTGGCTGGGGTTTACCCGGCGTGAAGGTTCCTTATTTCCTGCTTGTGCGTAATTATAGGCTTTGTACTTATCAAACTCCGCCTCAAAATATTTATCCAATCTAGCGAGGTCTTGTTGTTCAGATGCATCGAGTTGAATATTTTTTCTTTGAACAACTTCTACAATGGGTGCAATGCCAAGTTCTTTTTTAACATTTGATTTTGTTGAAGGTTTTATTTTTTGCACAGATTGTTGCAATGACTTTGGTGTTTCTACTGTTTTATGCCATACGTATTTCTGCGAGGCAAAAATAGCAACAATGAAATTTCCAAACCATCTGCTGAACGGTTGCCCATTTATAGTAACAAATGCAAGAGCAAAACCAATTGCAACAGATATTATAATTAACGGCCATCCAATGATAATTGGCAAAGAAAGGAAATAAATGAGTACAGCTAAGACAATACCTCCAGCTAAACTAAAGAATTGCTTGATAGTGAGGCTTCCAAATAGCTTGAACTCAACCTGCATTATATTTTGAGGTATAGCGTGTTTTTCCACTTAATACAATAAATTTCTTCTCCACTATATCAGATCCACTTAGAGCTGTCAGCTACAACTTTCAACTTTTCACTTTACTTCGAGAATTTCAAATTCCTCTTCACCATTTGGCATTTGCACCATCACGCTATCTCCGACCTTGCGGCCATGCAATGATTGACCAATTGGAGAATCTATAGAAATTTTATATTGAGAAGGGTCTGCTTCATTATCACCGACAAGGACATACTCTCTCTTAGCTCCATCAGACTTTCTTCGTACCATAACCCTTTCACCTAGTCCAGCTTTTGAGTCTTTTTTATTAACTTTTTCTACAACAGCTCTCGATATAAGTTTTTCAAGATCGCTTATCCTATTCTCATTAAACTCTTTTTCTTCCATAGAAGCTCTATAGGCTGCGTTTTCTGAAAGATCGCCTTGTTCACTTGCACGTTTAATATCCTGTGCTATTTTCTCACGAATTGTTTCTTTTCTTTCCTCAAGTTCTTTCTTAAGCTCTTCTAAACCGTCTTTTGTTAATATAACATCTTGGTTCATTTTATTTTGTAAATTTATAAGTAATATATTCTTTTCCCTCGACTGTCCCGGTCTCAATTACCTTTTGATTGGAGATAATAGTATTCTGTTCCTCAACAATTGAATACCCAGAAGCTAAACCTGCTTCATAATCATAAATCACATCAAGTCCAGCGCTCGAAATTATTTCAAGACTTTTATTATACCCCCCACTAGATAAATTTTCAATCCCTTTCGAAAGCTCATAACTAAAACTCATTGCCTTACCATCTTCATAATCACCAACAACACATACCTCCCCTTCAAAAAATGTCTGCCCAAGAGAAGCATCACTTTCTTTAAGATTAAAATTTTTCGCTCCTGACGGGAGGCAAGTTATTACTCTATCTATATCCTGAGTGCTGCCCTGGGTAATTATGACATTTCTTGTAATAGTTAGATCTTTATTAATGAAATCCTCTATTTTTAAATTTATCGATGGGAAAAGCTCCGGATTAACAAGTTCAGGGTCAACTGTTACTGCCAGATGCACAAAATCCTCGGATATTTGTACATTTTCATCGCTTATTAGCTCTTCTTTAATATTTGCATCATCGCTTTCCACATATACTGAGGCACTTTTAGATGAATTAAACAATATCGGGAGTAATTGATAAAACTTATTCTTATCTTTTAAAACCGAATTTATCTGTGCAGCAAAGATATTTGTAATAATTTCGTTCCTTTTTGTCTTTGAAGCTTCATTACCCTGTAAAAGATTGATTGAATTCAAAAAACCATCGCTCTCTACTTTAACCTGGTTAAGTTCTACAGGACCTGTTATGTCGAAAATTTTTGCTAATGTTTCAAGGTCCATGAAGAAAATCGCATCCGGTGTAACACCATAATTAGCTTCATAGAAAGTACTTATATCATCATCGATTTCCGACCTATCATTAATAAGAAATAATTCCGAAAAGTTTACTGCCCCTGTATCAACATTTGTGCTTGAACTTGCCTGTATTTGTTTCTTTTCAGATTCAGTTAATGTTTGTACAAGATTATCATTTGTATCATTTAACTCAGTCAAATTTACATCCACTACTTTATTGTCCTGAAAATGTATATAACCTATTGATGATGGATATCCACCTCCGGGTGTGTATCTGGAATTATCCTGTATTATAATTGCATAGGTTGCATCGTTCTGGCGGATTATTAGATCGGAATAATTATCAATCATTTCAAGAATTTCTATTGTTTTCGATTCATATACTTTTAAGGTTTCTACCGTGTCTGCGGAATTATAACCAAACAGTCTCACAGGCTCATTTCTCGATAAAGTATCAGATGATGTTCTAATTCCATCTATATTTGATTTTATTCTAGTATCATATGATTTTACTTTCTCTAATTCTGCTGTATCTATGTCCGACTTGGTAACAGTAAATAATGATTCAGAGTTAGGCTGATATGTAATCCCAAGATCACTATTTTCCCAATACGAATCAAAAGCAGTCATCTGCTCGGAAGCCTGGTATAGTTGATCAGAATATAACTTCATGTAACGAACGTGGTTACTGACATCAATGAATTTTTTCTCCTCTCCAAAAACTTTAAAGATAATTTCCAGTTTTTCTACATTATTTGAAATATCACTAATCGAGCTGTTAATTTCCTTCATATCTTTCGACATAGTTGAGAGGTTGCCCTCTTGGGCTTCCTGATCGAGACGGTTTTTGTAATATTCGATTTGTACCAAATTTTTGCCTATTACAAAAACCGGCGAAATCAAACCTATATAAACTATAACGAAAATTATTAAAAGCACTAGGTAAAAAAATGCCTCTGCGATTGTAACCTTCTTTAAGAATGTTAGTTTAAAAGCCATTGAATCATACATTGCCTGGAACTTCCTCTGAATTTTTTCACTTGTTGTAAGTTGTCGTCTTTTTTTGGTACGTTCTCTCGCTTGTTCGCCAGCCATCAAAATACTTCCCTTACGGGCCTTTTCCTGGGCCTTGCGTTCAGCTATGAGCCTTGCAAGTGCTCCTTTTGGTTCATCTGCGAAATCATTATTCTGGCCATCCTGTCCTTGACCAGTTATATTTTCATTTCCTGCCCACTCCGGGTTTTCATTATTTTCATTCTTTTCAGTAATTTTATTGACTATGTCACTGGCATAATCCATTACCTGGCTTATGGCCCTAGTGAAAGAGACTCTTGGAGACCATCCTACAGTTGAGAGATTAATACCTGGTTTATGGAATTTAATTGGGAATGAAGTGTTTTTCGAATCAATAAATTTTATCTCACTGTTTTGTCCAGTTAATTCTTGTAATTTATAGGCTATGCTTAAATCTGTAATTTCCTCTTCGTTTGACAGTGAATATATTTTACCCTTAGTACCTTTGGTAAACATAGCCTTGATCAGACCATAAGCAGCATCCAGAACATGAATGTACATATTTGTTTCAAGACCATCAGATTCGACTGAAAGGTCTTCTCCTTTTGCAGCCTGAAATACCATTTTATCGAAACTATTATCAGGATCAAAGTCCATATATTTACCTATTACCCTGCCCATTCTGACTATCCTTGCATCTATACCGAATTTTTCTACTGATTCAAGTAATAGTGACTCGGAATAACGTTGTATCTCCATCTGAGTGTACATTGTCTGACTGCTTTGCCTCGGGATTTCAAAATTTGTATCAACATTCCCGTTTGTCATCATGGCTTGATAGGCATGAATAGAGCTCGATAACAATATCTTTGCCTCAAACTTATGAGTAAGTCTTATGATCATATCCAAATAATTCGATGACTGCAAAAGCTCTTGACTGGAAATATCATTTGTTATTCCATTCGCTTCATGTCCAAGATAGAAAACATAGTCAAGTCTTCTTAGGTCCTCATCCAAATAGTCAATTGCTGTAAGATCCAGAACAGTTAGAAGTTTTTTATTAGAAACATCTTCATATCTCTTAAGTGTTGATTCTACATCTTGATCTATTACAATTACATAACCGCCTTGTTCGATGAGGCTTTTCGCAATCTCAACACCTAAAAAATTATTTCCCTTAATAATTAAAGATGTTGGATATTTAATACTTGATTTTAGCTTGTTTTTTTCGCTCATGATTCTTCCCGTACCTCTAATGGATATTCAAATAATTTCACTTCTACATTTAAATCGTAGCCTTTAATTAGTTCCTTTTCCTCGTCGGTTTCAGGTAATAGATCAAATTCTATTGTTTCTGATGTTTCCTTCACAATTTTAACTTTATAATCTTTTGTAAGGTCAAGCTCATAATTTAATAATGGTGCATTAGATACTTCAACCTCATTTATATACACCTTCGCACCTTCTGGTTCTGTTCTGATATTTAAGAATGATTTTTTTTCTTCCACCCCTGTTGTTGCGTAAATTATATAACCCCCGGAAAATTTTTCAGTAGGACCGATTTCGTAAGCAAGGACCGTATTTATCCCTCTAACAAAGTTAATCATTCTAGTGAACTCGTAGTAATTTGCTGTTTGGTCTTCGGAGACACGTCTTAAAGCTATTAGATGATCACCTTGCTCAATTTCAACGATATCTAGGGGAGACCCTTCTTCTGTCACATTCCCAACCACTTCATTATCAATCTTCAATTCTACTTCTCCGGATGTCGAGTATACCTGCAACCCTGCGTACTTATCATCATTTTGAAGACCAAGTAGACCAAGAACCGAAATATTCCAGCTATTCCACGGTGACCACACTGCTAGAACAGCTAAAGCAATAACAATTGTTATACCAATAAATACACGCTTAAACAATTGGATTTAAATAATAATCTCCAAACATTATATGGTAGTACCGACCCCGTGGCAATTATTTAAGAGTTTTTCTTTGAAGAATTAACGTTTCGAATACTGTGGAGCTTTTCTAGCTTTGCGCAGACCCGTCTTCTTTCTTTCCTTCATCCTATCATCCCTGGTTAATAAGTGTGCCTTTTTCAATATCGCTTTAAACTCATCGCCCTGTTCTGCTAATGCTCTAGATAATGCATGCCGAATCGCCTGTACCTGACCAGATCGTCCACCTCCAGATGTTTTTGCTGTGAAATAGTATTTATCCAGTCCTTCAATCAAAACTAATGGCTCTAAGAGTACTTTTTTATCATATTGCTTTGTATAAGCAATATTTAAAGCTTTTTCGTTTATGAGTGTTTCGCCTTTTCCCTCATACAATCTTACAGTAGCAACTGATGTTTTTCGTCTGCCTAAAGCATATGTATATTTTGCCATATTTTATTAATAAACTTATTTAGTGTTAAATAATAATTTTTCCGGTTTCTGAGCTTCATTCTTATGCTCAGATGCAGGATATACGAACAAACGTTTTAGCATCTGTTTTCTGAGCTTATTATTTGGTAACATTCCTTTTACAGCATTTTCAATTATTTGCTCAGGTTTTCGTTTGAGTAGGTCCTGAAAATTTTCTACTTTTAGAGAACCCATGTAGCCAGAGTGCCTATAATATTTCTTTGACTCTTTCTTTTTTGGATAAATTGAAACCTTCTTAGCATTTATTATGACTACATAATCTCCGCTTAGCAGGTTATCAGAAAAGTTTACTTTGTCCTTTCCAATTAGAGTTACTGCTGCTTTACGTGCAAGCTGTCCCAATCTTATTCCTTCTGCATCTAGAAGATACCATTTCGCTTTTATTTCATTTTTTTTGATTGTTCTTGTTTTCATTTTTTATTTCTTCTTGTTTTCTTTTTTCTTAGATGTTTTCTTTAATTTTACTAATTTACCTGTTTTTGATTTTGCTTTTTTATCTTTATCTTTACCTACAAGAAGTAGTCTAGCTATAGACATACTACTATTGTCTCCTTTACGGTTTTCAAGTTTAAGCACACTAACAAAACCACTTGTTCTTCCCTTCAGTTCTGGCTTAATCTTTTCAACAACAAATTTCGAAAACTTTTTATCTTTCAATCGTTTCTCAAGAAAGCTTACCGCTTCACGTCCATCAACTTTAGTTAATCTAGACAACAAACTATCAACAAACTGTGTGGTTGCCTTGACCCTTGCTGTTGTTGATCTTAGCTTCCCTTTTTGCAAAAGTAATTTTGTCTGAGACAAAATTAGTGCCTCTCTTGCTGATTTATCTCTTGATAATTTTTTTGTCTTAACTCTATGCCTCATACTTTTTCTTTAATCTTTTAATGAAAATCCAAAATCAGTTAAAATATCAATAAGCTCCTCAAATGACTTCTTACCCATTCCTCTGAAATTCACAACTTCGTCTTTACTTCTACCGTTCAATTCATTCAATGTTGCTATCCCAGAATTCAAAAGGGAGTTTGTAAGTCTAGTCGACATATTAACTTCGCTGACCAATACTTTCTCTTCAAGTGATTCGTCAGGAGACTGTGCAGTTTGCTTTTCAAGACTTGCAGCATCACCTCCAGCAATATTCACCAAACGATTGGCAATCATATCATATATTTCAACTGCTTCCAATAATACTTCAGTTGGAGTTTTTGTTTTGTTTGTCGTGATCTTCAATATGATCTTATCGTAATCTGTTCTCTGTCCAACACGGGCCTGTGTGATAACAACTTCTACTCTAGTTACAGGGTTAAAATCTGACCCAACCGGGATAGTCCCGATCTCTTTACGTACAGATTCATCAGGGAATGAATAACCAAAACCTTTTTTAACCCTGATTTCTGCATCAAGCTTCGAGCTTGCTTTTGTTAATTTCGTAATAAGAAACTTTGGATCAATAATTTCAACATCTGGATTTGATTCAATATCAGATGCATGTACCTCGACTACTCCACTTTTACTACCTTTTTTTGTAAGTTTCAAGACAACCTCATCCTCCGAGTGAACTACAATTGAAAGATTTTGAAGTCTAAGTAATATTTCAAGTACATCATCTTGTACTCCACCAAGAGAAGTATATTCATGCTCGACTCCATTGATCTTTACAGACACAACTGCGGCACCTTCTATGGATGATAAAAGTATCCTTCTTAAAGAGTTCGCGATTGTATGACCATAACCTCTTGGTAATGGACCTATCTCAAATTCACCATAATCTTTTTCCTCTGTAACTTTCTTTAGCTGAAATTTGTCTATCTCTAACATGTGTTTATTGATTAAAATTTAAAAATTTATTAATTTATATTTTATTTAGAGTAAAGCTCAATTATAAATTGTTCTTTGATCCCTTTATCAATATTCTCCCTTAATGGCTCAGATAAAACTTGTCCTGATGTAGCTGCCTTCGTAAGCCAATCAGGAACTTGTCTTTTTTCGAGTTTTACTTCTTCAAGCACGTGTTTATATGCTGCAGTCTTTGCCATCTTTGGTTTCATTGAAACTTCATCTTTTACATTTACTACATATGATGGGATGTCCATTTTTCTTCCGTTTATCCTCACATGTCCATGTGTTACAAACTGCCTTGCTTGATTTCTGGTTTTAGCAAGCCCCATCCTATATACTACATTATCTAAACGCATTTCCAAAAGTTGCAAAAATCGCGTACCTGTATTTCCAGTTGATTTTCTTGCCTCATCAAAAAATTTTCTAAATTGTTTCTCAGTCATAAGATATGTTCTTTTTACTTTCTGCTTTTCTCTGAACTGTATAGAGTAGTTCGATGGCCTACCTCTTGAGACAGGGTGTTGTCCTGGCATCCCAGATCTTTTCTTCCATGCATCGCTACCAAAAAGTGTAGCATTTTCTCTTCTTTCAAGTTTTCTTTTCGGTCCTGTATATCTCATCTAAATAAATATAATAATAAATTATTTTTTAGGTTGTTTCCTTGACGTTACCCCTCCATGTGGGACAGGGGTATGATCTGATAATGATGTAATTTTCAAACCTGCTGAACGGATTCCTTTTACTGCTGCTTGTCTGCCCATACCCATTCCTTTGACAACAACAACTGCTTCGTGTATTCCATATTTTGATGCTTTAGAAACTGCATCTTCTGCTGCTTTGGTGGCAGCGAATGCTGTACTTTTTCTCGAGCCTTTGAAACCTACTGCTCCACCACTACTTTGAGCAAGTGTATTACCTTCATAATCCACTATAGAAACTATTGTATTATTGTAACCGCTTTTTATTTTAACGATCACTTTTTGTACTTGTTTTTTTGCTTTCTTTTTAGTTTTCAGAACTTTATTTTCTGCCATATGTTTTTAGTAATTCAAATAGATCTCTAAGTGCTTTTAAATAATTCTATGTCTTCTCAAGTTTATGTTTGAGTCCACCTACTGCTATATTTCTTCCCTTTCTTGTAACTGCATTCGTCCTTGTTCTCTGTCCCCTGACAGGCAGACCAAGTTTATGCCTCAAACCCCTATAGCTTTTTATATCTTTGAGCCTTTTGATATTCCTGTAAACCTCCTGTTTAAGTTCTCCTTCAACCTTCATATTTGTCTCTATAACCTGTGCAAGCCTTGAAAGTTGAGATTCATTTAATTTATTCACTTTTATATTTGGTTCAATATTTGCTAATCCTAAAACTTTCTTCGCACTAGCCCTTCCTATTCCATGTATGTACGTCAAAGCAATATCTATCCTTTTTTCATTTGGTATTTCAACACCTGTTATTCTAGCCATTTATTTATATAAATAATAAATTATCCTTGTCTTTGTTTATGTCGCGGATTTCTTTTGCAATAAACATAAATAATTGTCTTGCCTTTGGTATTTTTCCTTTTGACAATATAACAATGTTCACATCTTTTTTTAATTGAAGATTTTACTTTCATAAATTTAGAACCTATAAGTAATTCTGCCTTTAGTTAAATCATATGGACTTAGTTCAACTTCAACTTCGTCCCCTTCGATCAATTTTATATAATGCATTCTCATCCTGCCCGAAATATATGCAAATATCGTATGTTCTGTTCCTTGCATATCAATCACAACCTTAAATTTAGTTCCGGGCAATACCTCGGAAATCTTTCCTCTCACTTTAATCTTTTTTTGTGTATCTTTCATTTACTAACGTTTACGTGCAATAAAAAACTTCCTTTAAGATCCAGCTTAAAGGAATTCTTTGTAATTATATCAAAAAACTCAACAATAACAAAGATCCAAGCAATATTATCTATATTTTTCATAACTGCTTGTAATTGTATAAGAGCCTATTTGTCTATAAGTATCTATAATCACTCCAACGATAATTAATATACTTGTACCACCAATACCTGAAAGAACGAGTAAGTTCTCTTCCTGGAAAGCTATTCTGAATAGGTTTGGGATTAGAGCTATAGTAGCAAGGAACAAAGATCCAACAAATGTTAATTTTATCAGGATCGTCGCAATATATTTCGCTGTTGATTCGCCCGGTCTAATACCTGGTATAAAGCCACTACTTTTCTTTAGATTATCAGCAACTTCATCAGGTTTCATGACCACAAAAGTATAAAAATATGAAAACGCTATAATGAGCAGGAAATAAGTCACAAGATAACCTGTCGATCCAAAATCAGACAAGAATGAACCATTTATTTTATTCGCTATATCGTAACCAAATCCTGAATCGAACTGACCTGTCACAAAACTTGAAATAATTTGCGGAAATGATAACAAAGAGGAAGCAAAAATGACCGGTATAACGCCAGCTTGGTTCAACTTAATTGGCAAAAAACTACTGCGCATAGCTCCAGTTGCCCTGACTCTTTTTGCATATTGTATTACAAGCTTACGAGTGGCTTCTGTAACAAATACAATACCTATTATCATTATAATAAAACCTATAATTAATGTTGTTAATGGTAAGAAAGAACTGGACCTAACAATATCACCAACATTTTGGATCGATGGGAAGTCCAAGCTCATCCTGTCCAGGTCCTGTTTTATAAGAGATGGTAATGAACCTAGAATTCCGATCATAATAACAACTGACGAACCATTACCAATACCTCTTTCTGTGATCAATTCTCCAAACCACATTAAAATCATACTGCCAGCCGTCATAGAAACAATCATGACAACTTTATCCATGACTGTAAGGTTATTTACAAAATCATTAATATCCGCATTTCCCTGGTTTGATAATTGAGAAAATAACAACATTATAATGACAGTTGATTGAACGAGTGCCAGTGGCAAGGTAAGATAACGAGTATATTGATTTATTATTTTTTTGCCCCTTTCTCCTTCTTTAGAAATTTCTTCAAGTTTTGGGATCACGGATGAAAGTAATTGAAGGATAATAGATGCATTTATATATGGTCCTATTCCTATGGCTATTACCGAAAAACTGTCAATTCGACCACCTGTTATTAAAGTATAAAAAGTCGAAAATGGGCTATCACCAGTTGTTGTTTCTATAACGTCTTTAGTGAAACCAGGAATGGGAACAGTACTAAGAGCCCTTATCACAACTATGATAAAAATTGTAAAAATGATCCTTTTTCTTAGTTCTTTATTTGAAACAACATTCTGTATTGCTTTTGGCAGGAAATTCAATTTCAACCTCAGTTTAGGAAATTTAACACGGATTGCTGGTTTTTTAATTTGAATTTTAGTCATTTATTTTTATACCTACCTACCAATGGCAGGCGAATGAACTTATTTTACAGAGCCCTTTAATTTTTCAATTATTTGTTTTGCTTTTTTAGAAACTTTTAAGCCTTCAAGATGAAGCTCTTTTGTAAGTTTGCCGTCAGAGAGTATTTTGATCTCGGCCTTGCCGCTTTTTGGTTTAGCTAAATTCTTTTCAATTAGTATTTTCATATCAACCTTAGCTTTATTTGCAAGAACTTCCAAATCATTAAGATTTAACACTATTACTTCTTTTTTTAATTTCTTTGCTTCCCTTGAAAAACCACGTAGTTTAGGGATCCTTCTTGATAATGGCATCGCACCACCTTCGAAACCAGGGCGTGGTCTTGAATAACCAGATCTAGATTTTTGTCCTTTTTGACCCCTTCCGGTTGTATGTCCTCCCCTACCTGAACCATAACCTCTACCTCTTCGAACTGTTTTATTTTTTGCTTTTGGTGAATTTAGATTATTTAACATATTTATTTCTTGAATATTTTATTTAAAGTTTATAGTCTTGTACCTCTTAACAAACTTAAAGCTTCTAAAGTAGCATAGGCATTATTGATACTACTCCTACTACCTATTACTTTACTCAAAATATCTTTAATTCCAGCTAGCTCAACTACTGCCCTAATTGCTGATCCTGCAATAATCCCAGTTCCAGGAGCTGCAGGTCTTAGAAATATTTTTGCTGCACCTTTTTTGTGAAATAGCTCATATGGAATAGTATCTCCACGTTTTTCTATCATCACTAAATGTTTTTTTGCATATGCCATTGCTTTCCCTTCAGCTGCTTTTACATCTGCACCTTTACCAACACCCATTCCTACTCTACCTTTTTTATCTCCTGCTACCAATACAACACTTAGGCGCATTCTTTTTCCACCTTTATATACTCTTGTAACACGTCTGATCGATATAATCCTACTATCCAGTTCTTCATGCTTTTCTTTTCTACCTCTAGATCTATCATGTCTTCCTCTCCTGTTCTCGACAGGCCTTTGTCTCTTTTTTATCCTGATCTTCTCTAGTGCTTGTGTTGGTGAACTAGCATTAGATTTAATTTCAGGTTTAACTTGTAAATTTTTTACTTCTGTCATTTAAAGAAATTAAAATTTTAATCCGTTTTCACGAGCTTTTTCTGCAATTGCTTTGACCCTCCCATGATACTTATATCCTTGTCTGTCAAAAACAACTTCTTTGATACCAACTTTAAGTGCTTTCTTAGCTATATCTTCGCCAACTTTCTCCGCGATTTGAATTTTTGTTAATTTTGGACCGGATTTTTTCGACCCGGCCTGCTTATTCAATTTTAAATCGCTTGCTCCTACAACAACCTTACCTTTTTCAACGTCAAAAATCTGTGCATAAATATGCTGATTAGATCTAGAAACTAAAAGTCTAGCTCTTCTAGAACCTTCCAGTTTCTTCTTTGATCTCATTCTTCTTTTTACTTGCAAATAATTTTTTGTCATTTTAATTTATTGAAAATTACTCTTTTGTCGAAATTGCAGCTTTACCTGCTTTTCGTCTAACATATTCACCTTTATACCTGATACCTTTTCCTTTATAAGGTTCAGGCTTTTTAATTTCTCTTATTTTAGCAGCGAAATGTCCGACTTTTTCTTTATCAATTCCGCTTATCTTTAGATCTGTTTTGTCTTTTATATCTACTTTAAGTCCATCTGGTATTGGTATTAATACTGGATGTGTTAGTCCTAATGATAATTCAAGATTATTTCCATTAGTATTTGCCCTAAAGCCAACGCCAACTATTTCAAGCTCTTTGATAAATTCCTCTTTTACACCTATTACCATGTTTGCGATCAAGGACCTGTACAGTCCATGTAAGCTACGGACCGTTTTTAGTTCGCTCGTCCTTTTTACAATAATTTCCTGTCCCTGCACTTCTACCTCAATACCTTTTCGAACATCCTGCGCAAGTTCGCCTTTTGGACCCTTTACTCTAACCTTTATATGATTAAACTGTCCACCTTTTTCTATAGTGACCTGTATTCCTTCTTCAATTTTTATTGGGCTTTTGCCTACTCTTGACATAATTTATTTAGATTTATTATTTATTAAATTTTTACTACAAACTATAAAATATTTATCATAAAAACACTTATTACCATATCCGGCAAAGGAACTCTCCGCCGACACGTTCTTCACGTGCATGATCGCCAGTCATAACTCCCCTTGGTGTTGAAAAGATAGAGATTCCAATTCCTCTTTTTATTCTTAAAATCTGTTTATAACCTTTATAAAATCTTACACCTGGCTTGGATACCCTTTCTAATTTTGTGATAGCAGGTACACCATTAACGTATTTTAACTTAATTTTAAGGTTATTCTGAATCTCTGATTTTACGACTTCATAATCTTCAATAAAACCTTCCTCTTTAAGGATTTTCGCGATTGATTCTATCATCTTCGATGAAGGTAATATTAAGTCTGTTTTTTTTCTTGCTATTGCATTTCTGACTCTTGTTAGGAAATCAGCAATTGTATCGTTAACCATAATTTAAATTAATATAAAATCTTTAATTTACTGAAAATTACCAACTTGATCTAGTAACACCAGGTAAAAGCCCTTTATGCGCCCTTTCTCTAACACAAATTCTGCACATTCCAAATTCACGAATATATCCTCGTGTTCTTCCACATATTGCACACCTGCTGAACTTTTTTGTTGGATGCTTCAAAACACCTTTCTTATAAAGTTCGTTATATTTCCTTGCTTTATGCTCTTGTGCTGCTGTACTCAAAGTTAAAAATAATTAATAAATAATAATTGGCAATTACTTCTTTTTAAATGGCATTCCAAGTTTTGTTAACAAAACTTTGCTTTGTTCATCGCTATTCCCAGAAATTGTAAAAATAACCTGCATTCCTCTGGCCCTTGTTACTTTATTTGGATCTACCTCAGGAAATACATTGTGCTCTTTAAGTCCAAGGGCATAATTTCCTCGTCCATCAAATGCTCTATCAGAAACTCCCCTAAAGTCCTTAGTTCTAGGTAGAACTATATTTACAAGCCTATCAAAGAATTCCCACATTTTGTTATTTCTTAGGGTCACTTTCAAACCTATGTCCTGTCCAATTCTTATTTTAAAGTTTGATATTGCCTTTTTTGATTTAGTCTTTACTGGTCTCTGACCAGCTATCATTGCAATATCTTCCAACATATCATCAAGAATTTTTGAATCTTTGATTGCTTCGCCAAGGCCTACGTTTACTATGATTTTTTCAAGTTTTGGAACCGCCATTATGTTTTTTATATTAAGCTCTTTTAAAAGCTCCTGCCTAATTTTTTCGTTATATTCTTTTTTTAATCTCGGTGTATTTTGCATTATATTAATTATTTGTTCTTAATTTTAAATTTCTTTTTTAGCTTTTTGGCTCATTCTAACTTTTTTGCCTGTTTGTTTATCAATCTTGAAGCCAATCCTTGTTGATTTTCCTGTATGTGGGCAAACCAACATAACTTTTGATACGTAAATTGGAGCTTCAACTTTGATTCGTCCTCCAGGATTATTTTTATTACCTGTTTCTTTTTTATGTTTTGTAACCATATTTACTCCCTTTACTATTACCTTTTTCTCTTTCAAAAATACTTCCATTACCTTAGCCTCTTTGCCACGGTCTTTTCCTGATAAAATTTTTACGATGTCATTTTTTCTTATTTTCATAATACTTCGGGTGCTAAACTAACTATTTTATTAAAACCTTTTTCTTTTAATTCTCTAGCTATCGGTCCAAAAATTCTTGTTGCTTTTGGCTCTTTGTTATCTTTGTTGATTATAACAGCTGCATTATCATCAAACCTAATATAACTTCCGTCTTTTCTTCTAGTTTCTTTAGTTACTCTAACAACGACTGCATGTATCACTTCTCCTTGTTTATAATCAGAATCAGGTTGTACATGTTTTGTAGATGCACTCACAATTTCGCCTACACCTGCAAATCTTTGGTACTTACCTCCTTTGGCCCTACCAAGGACCTGGATCACCATAATCTCCTTGACTCCACTGTTATCTGCTACTTTTAATCTAGTTTGACTTTGTACCATTTAGCGTAATATTTAATTAATTATTTATTATTTAACTATTTCTTTAACTAATTTAAAGTATTTCTTCTTAGAAATTGGCCTGCATTCTTCTATTGCAACCTTATCTCCAACCTTTACATCTTTACTCGTGCTATGTACCAAATATCTTTTATGACTTTTAGTAATTTTTGTATAAAGCGGATGTGGTGCTTTAGTTTCAACTTCCACTTTTACTGTATTGTCATTTACTATTTTTACAACTATTCCCTTATGTTGTTTAATTATTTTTTCGTGTTTTTCGTTCATAGATTTATAAATTATTTTTTAATTACTTTTTTAACTTTTTTTGATTTTTCTTTCGTCTTTTCTTTCGTTTCCTTAACATCTTTTACTTTCTTTGTTTTCACAGG
>Ga0208958_1001218_pt1 | contig 26841 bp, 24 predicted proteins | sample RifOxyB1_FD_184032 | JGI IMG/M metagenome (GOLD analysis project Ga0208958, IMG submission 184032) | Soil microbial communities from Rifle, Colorado - Rifle Oxygen_injection B1 (SPAdes) | ecosystem: Environmental > Terrestrial > Deep subsurface > Rock core/Sediment | place: Rifle, Colorado...
TGTGTGCTGTTCTGGCTCTAGTGGATGTGATAGTGCCAAAGGTGTGGGAATTTGTTCAAATGAAGGTAAATGTGGAGTGGATCCAAATTACCAAATTACGGTGTGTATTAATGAAAATGGCAAAGAGAAAGGCCAATTTTGCTGTAAAACTTCAGAGACTTGTACTTTAAAAAGCGGGATTAAAATATGCCAGCCAAAAGATAATAACTCTTGTGATGAAGAAAATGGAGAAACCTTTTGCCCTGGACTGGGAGAATATTCTGCCCGTCAAAGATGCTGTAATTCTGGTGAAATTTGCATAAACAAATATCAAGGAAAACCAATTTATCCTGTTTGTGTTGTTAAATAATTAGGGAGCCATTTCTATGGCAGCGCTGAAATTATCAAATAAATCTTTTATAATTAAAGCATCATTTCTGCCCATTTTTTCTGTGTTTATCCAAGGATAAACTTCTGAAGCCATTGAAATTGTTTCATAACCTTTTCCGCTTGTAAATCCTGCCCTGTTTGATTCTTGAATAATAAAGTCTATTTCTTTTCTTTCTTTTTCACTTAATGACCTGTAAGTTTCATCCGAATTAATATAAAGTCTAAGAATTTCTTCTTTTTCACCTTCGCTATAATTTCTCCAAACTTTTCTTGTCTGTCTTTTTTTATCTGGAGATAACGAATCATATTGATTGCCAAGAGCTTTTGTAAACTCCATGTAATCCCTATCTTCTAATGTAGAGCATCCTCCTATAGCTACTGCTGCAAGTGATGTTCCTAGTGCTTTTAAAAAATCTCTTCTTGATTCTCTTTTCATAAAAAACAAAGTTGAAGGAAGTATTTAAATCTTTCTATTTTGTTGTTATTTATTAGGGGTTACAATGTTGGTTTAACAGAATTAATCTATTTTTTAATATTCTTACCAAAATTATTTTGCTTTCCAGTTTTTATTCTGTCTTCAGTTTTTTTATTAATTTTCTTATCAATTTTCTCTCTTGCAATAACATAAGCAACTGGATTTTTTATTTTCTCTGTTAGATTATCTGTATCAAAGACACCTATTTCTTTATATATTTCATTGTCAAAATTAGGTGGCATAACTGGATGATGGCGGGCATGCCACATTAACTGGGCTTTAATATATCCTTCTTTAAGTGGAGGATTATTCCTGCTATTCCACTTTTTTATTTTTTCTTCCACCTCTTCTATAGGAAATCCTAAAGACCTGAAAAAATTAAGCAAAATAAATAAGGCCCTTTTCTTTCCATCATTCATCCCTTTTAGAATTTTTTGAATTATCGGAGGAAAATAATCATCTTTAATTTTTATCTTTGGCATTTCAAATGCGCCATCTTTTTTATCAATCTGAGAATAATCAATTTCCTTTTCTTTTTTCTGAGAAGAATACCAGTCAATTGAGCTTAAAAGAAGATCTTTAGCTTCGTTCTTTTTAACTTTTGGAATAAAATCCTTGACAACAACCTTAAGCGGATCTGCATCATTTATTTCAAATTCAGATATTTTATTTTTGTCCAAAACAATGCTTGCCAAAGCTGTTTTTTCATGCAATGAATACGGCATTCTAAACAAGTGCCTTGGAGATACTAATTGTAAGTCCAAACCAAGAACTTTAAAAATATCAATTGAAATTCTTTCACTAAAACTGCTTTTACTTTCCAAAGAATCAATACTGCATCTTGAGCAGTAATAAAATTTTTTCTTTGAAACCTCTTTTAGTTCACTTTTTGTATGGATCGGACATTTTTTTTCCCTGTAATTTTCGTTAGAAGTCTTAAAAGTTTCTATATGGGGCGGAGAGCATTTGTCACATCTTACAGTTACCTCAAATCTAGCATCTGCCAGATTATTGCACTTTTCGCATTTAACCCCAAAATATCCTTTGACTTTCAAAAAATCAGCTTCTGATTCTTTCATCAAATCTTCAAGTATGGGGCGGGAGAGTTCTTTGATATAACCTGTAATTGCTTTTGGCCATTCAGGAAACATTGCACTGGTTTTTATTCCGTTTATTTCTTCTGGAAAAGCTTCCCATGGAACAATAATGTGAAATCCTTTGTTGCCGGAAAATTTCACAGCCATATTTTTAACCCCTCTGTATTCAAGAGCTTTAATTATAGCAACAGCTGCTTTTTTACTGTAATCTATCCAATTGCAGTCTATATCAATAATTAAATCCCATCCCTCTCTTAAATTATTCAGTTCAGATTCAGGCATTCCTGTTTTTAGCTGCAGAGGATCCTGCCACCTTTCTTCAGAACAGTGGAAACTTGAAGCTCCTTTTTTCACCAAAGCAAGTATATCAGAAGGGTATTGAAAACTGTCAGGTCTCTTGCCGAAACTATCAAAATACCTTGGTGCTACTTCTCTTTTATTTGAAAAGTTAAAAATGGCTTCAAGAACATCTTTTCTTGCATAATATGGCAAAGCTAGAGATCTTATCTTCTCTTTTTTCATTTTATAAAAAGCTGTTGTAATTTTAAATACCTTTGTTCAGTTTAGAACAATAATACTTAAAAGCTTCCAGCTATTATGAAAAAAGATTAAAATGAGGGCAAAATTAGACCATCCTAAGCTACTTTCCGATGTTGTTTCTATAATTTCGGAGCTAGTAACAGAGGTCAAATTAAAATTTAATGAAGATGGACTTTCCATAGTGGCAATAGACCCTGCAAATGTAGCTATGGTGTACTTTAAGCTCCCAAAAAACTCGTTTAGTGAGTATCAGTCAGGGCATGAAACTTTAGGGGTTAATCTTGATAATTTAAAGGCTGTTTTAAGAAGAACTAAGCCTGGAAGCAGTTTAATAATGGAAAGCCATGAAACTACAATTGAATTAGACATATTTGATAAGATAAAAAGAAGTTTCTCCCTTGCACTGATAGAAGTTGAATCTGAGGATAAAGACCCTCCAAAATTAGAATTTCTAAGCCAGATTCAAATATCTCCTGAAGATTTTGTTGATGCTATCGCAGATTGCCTTATAGTCAGTGATGCATGTACTTTAATTTCTACCCCGGATACATTTATTATAGAAGCTCAAGGATTAAACTCTGCAAGAGCTGAATTTTCCAGCGATGAAGTTACTATTATTTCCGGAAATTCTAAATCCAAATACAGCTTAGAATATTTACAGAAATTCATAAAAGCAAGCAAACTTGCAGATAAAATATTTGTAAACTTTTCAAGCGACAGCCCAATAAAACTTGAATTCAAAAAAGATAGTTTTGAACTATCATTTATTCTTGCTCCTAGAGTTGAGAATGAGGATTAATTATTTTTGGTAAAAGAAAGTTTTAAATATACATATTACTAATCATAGCTGTATTAATAGTATATATCATATTATTATTAATATGTTCATACATGTGTTTGTTAATATGAATATTCATAATAAAAAAATAGTTGAATTTGTAAAAAGTAAAAAGGTTGTAACTAGTTCTGAAGTGGCAAGATACCTTAAAGTCTCATGGAATACTGCTGACAAATATTTATTAGAGCTGGCATTTGAAGGTAAAATTGAGAGGATAAAAAAAGAAAAGGTAAACTTATGGATGATGAAATGAATAAAACTTTAATCAGAACAGAGGCTGAATTTAGTAATTGGTTTATGCAAAATCACAAGAAAATAGGTTATGAAAAAATAATCAGAAAAGACATTGGGAAATTTCCAGATTTTATAATGTTGAAAAATGGTAAGAAGGTTAAGGTAGAATTAGAAACTGAATTATCAAATTTTATTTTGCACAAACATAACATAAAATATGTTGATGAAATAATATGTATTAAAAATAATTTAAATAAGGGGGTAATAAGCAAGCCTGTTATAGAAATAAAAAAATTAGAATATCTTCCAAAATTATCTAGAGTCTCTGCTACAATTAATAAATCATTAGATGATAAACTAGATGAGTTATTAAAAGATAGAAGGTTTAGGAACAAATCACATTTAATTGAAGAAGTGATAATAAAATATCTAGAAGAAAATGCTAAGAAAAGATAAAAAAGCACAGGTGACAATATTTGTAATACTTGCTATACTTATAGTTGCTGCAATAATTCTTCTTTTTGTGCTTTACCAAAAAAATAGTCTTTCTATAAAACCAACCAGCTCTGATAACCCTAAAGATTTCCTGGAAAGCTGTATTCAAGATAACTTGGAAGAAGCAATTGAGAAGGTAATTACAAACTCCGGATATATACAGCTTCCTCAAAAAACAAAAAGTTACAAGGGTAAAGATATCCCGTATTTATGCTATACTGAAAATACAAATGAAAAGTGCTATCCTTCAGAATCTGTCTGGATAGAACATTTAGAAAATGAGATCCATAATTACATGAACAACAAAGTATCTAATTGTGTAAACCAAATGGAAGACGATTATAAATCCAGAGCTTATCAAGTTAGTGTTAATTACAAAGGTTTTGCTGTGAGTTTAGTTCCAGACAAAGTTAAAGTTACAATTGATGCAGACATTACAACAAAAAAAGCTGATGAGCAAAGAAAATTCAGCTCTGTTGAAATAAATGCTTTTACGCCATTATATGAACTGGCTGTAATAGTGCATAAAATAATTTACCAAGAATCAAAATACTGCAATAGCGATTATCCTTTAATCATGAGAACAAACACATGGGTTGAAATAACAAAAGACCAGACTGGAGATGATGAAAAAGTCTACACTGTAATGGATACAAAAACAGGCAAAACAATGCAGTTTGCTTTGAGAAACTGCGTACTTCCAACCCCTAGTTAAACTGTAAAATAGAAAATGAAAAGTAAAACATAAGACAAAATGAAAATCAAGGTAGATAATAAGATTAAATTGGTGGAATAATTAAGATTAAAGATTAATAATTAAAGGAAAAATTTCAAAAAAGATGAAATATAAAAAAGAGGAAATTCAGGAAAGAAGAAAGAAATATATTGCTGTATTTGAAATAGTATTATTTATTATTTCAAGCATATCATTTAGCTTTATTTTATCAGGCTATCAAGTAAATACTGATTTTAAGAGTGAAGTTTTTTCATTTTTTGATTTAATTCCAAGTGTTTCTGCCCAGGGAATTGGAGATCTTGGAGGATTAGGGGATCTTGGAGGCAATTCATTTGGACAAGGTGGAAGCGGGTGCTGTTTTGATACTAATGAAGGACTTTGTACACCTAATTCTGATATGAACTCTTGTGAAAATGAAGAAGATGGTCAGTGGTTTTCTTCCAGTTCATGTGAAGTAAACCAGTGTGAATTGGGCTGCTGTGTTTTAGGACAGGAAGCACAATTAACAACAGAAAGAAGATGTGAAAAACTTGAAGAATTACATGGCATTCCTGGAAAGTTTAATTCTGGTGTGAAAGATGAACTTGCTTGTGTTGGACTTGCTGACAGCCAGAGTGAAGGAGCTTGTGTTATTATAGATAATGAAGGTGGAGAAAATACATGCAAGTTTGGAACAAAAACAGAATGCCAGTCAATTGGAGGAGATTTTTATGAAGATTATCTCTGCAGTAATACTGAATTAGATACTAATTGTGAAAAACAGGCTACAACAAATTGTGCAGATGGAAAAGATGAAATTTACTGGTTTGATTCATGTGGAAACAGGGAAAACATTTATGATTCAAATAAAGAAAAATCCTGGAATAATGGAAAAGTATTAAGCAAAGAAAATTCATGTGGAGCTGGAAGCAACAATATAAGATCTCAGGGATGCGGAAATTGTGATTTTGGCGAGGGAAGTATCTGTGCTGGGTATAGGTCTGGAGAAGATAGAAAAAAGAGTGATGGAGATTATGTATGTAGAGATTTGAATTGCAGAGATGGATTAAAAATCAGGACAAATGGTGAATCTTGGTGTGTTTATGATGGTAAGGTTGGTGGGGGAAATGATGTTGTTGGTTCAAGACATTTTAGGCAGTTATGTGTTAATGGAGAGATACAAACAGAGCCTTGTGCAGATTATAGGAAGGAAATTTGTGTTGAAACCTCTGCAGTAAGTAATGTTGTAAGCTCTGTAAAAGATATTTTTGTCGGAGATACAAATAATGCTCCTCAATCTTTTATTAGTGGAATTCAACAGCAAATTAGCAATTTAGGAAGCGGGAGTATATCAAATATTTTTGGAAGTAATGGAGGAGTATCACAAACACCTGATCAGAGCGGAGCTTTTTGCAGGCCAAATATGTGGGAGGATTGCTCTGGAAGAAAAATAGGAACTTGTTCTCAAAATCCTGACTGCAAGTTAGCAATTGTTTATATTTCGAGTGATTTTCATTTAGAGAAATGTGTTCCAAAATACCCTCCTGGAAATGAATTTGGAAAAGGAGGAGCTGTAACAAGTGCTGTTGGAAGTGAAATTGGAGGAAATCTTGGAGCTTTAGGAGATTTAGGTGGAGGTCTTGGAGGAGATGAAAGTATTTGCAGTGCAGGAACTGAAACTTGCACTGTTGTTTATGAAAAAAAATGTCCTGGTGGATGGGAATGTATTGAAAATTGTGGGTGTGAAGAGTATCAGTTTACTTTGCAGATGAATAATTATTGCCGTCAATTAGGAGATTGCGGAGCTTATGTTAATATTGCAGGAAAAGCAACTAGTGGAGGATATTCATTAAGTAAAGAAGGAGGAAAGGCAGAAAAACCTCCTAGACTAATGGGTCTTGAAAATCTTTATGCAGTAAATGCATTTTCATCTGGATTATCAAGTATTACTGGAAGTGCAAGCACTGGATTTTATAATAATGTTCAGGGATTAGATTTATTAGGAAATTTTGGAATTGAAGATATGTTTTCTGCTGGAGATGCCAGTGCTAATGATAATCAATTTGGAAATCTCTTTTCCGGAAGTAATGTTGGAGGAACTGTTGGAGGAGCTGCATTAGGAGGAGCTGCTGGATATGCAGGAGCTAGTGCTTTGGGAAGTGGAACAACACTAGCAACAGGAGCTGTTCTTGAAACTGGAGCTTCATTTACTGCAGGAAGTACAATAACTGCTGGAGCTGGTGGAGCTGTAGTTACTACAAGTGCTGGAACTTCTACAGCTCTTGTGGCAGGAGAATCTGTAACATTAGGAGCTGGAACAACTGGAACTTTAGCATCTGGAACAGCAACAGCTGGAGCTGGAGGTGCAACAACTGCTGGAAGTAGTGTGTTAGGAATAGGTGCTGTTGGATGGGCAGCTATTGGTGTAGCTGCAGTGCTTGGATTATATGTTGCACTTGGATGTGGAAAACAAGAGGAAACAGAAATAACATTTGAATGTAAAGCATGGACACAACCAACTGCAGGAAACTGTGATTTTTGTAATAATGATCCTGACAAACCTTGTAGCAAATATAGATGTGAATCTTTAGGATCAAATTGTAAAATAGTTAATGAAGGAACAGGATATGATGAGTGTGTTTCAATACAATCTCAAGATGGACCTCCAAGATTAAGCCCTGATGAAAAAGTGTTAAGTGAGGGATATAAATATGAAGATAAAAGTAATAATGGATTCAAAGTTAGAACAGAAAGCGGTGAATGTGTAAATCCATTTTCTCCAATAGAATTTGGAATTGATACAAATGTTATTTCATCATGCAGATATTCAGAAAATTCTGATGAAATATATGAAGAGATGTCCGGCAGTTTTATAGAAGGAGATGTTCTTAGTAAAAATCATACTACTCTAACTTATTTCCCAAGTGTTGAAAGCATAATTGCTTCTGAAACATCTAGTCCAGAAGAATTTTCTCAGGCAATTAATGATGAGGCATCTTATGATTCACTATTAGACAAAGCAGGAGAAATGAACCTTTATGTTAAATGTAAAAATATTGATGGAATAGAAAATACTGGAGTGTATGAAGTAAACTTCTGTATAAAACCAGGACCTGATTTAACACCACCTATTGTTTTAGCAACCTCTCCAAAATCAGATTCTTATGTTGCAAAAAATACTACTGGGTGGATAGCTACATTTTTCATAAATGAACCTGCAGAGTGTAAATATGATACAAGTGATTTAGGATATTTTGAAATGTCAAACACATTAAACTGTGAAAATGATTTATTAGATGGAACTTTGATTGGATATCCTTGTGTAACTGGACTTTCTTTACCGCAAGATGAAAATAAGTTTTATGTTAAATGCAGAGATCAGCCTTGGTTAGGCAATGATGACACATCAAGAAATATAGGATTAGGTTATGAATATGTTCTGAAAAAAACTTCAAGTGATTTAACAATAACAAGTATTTCTCCAAGCGGAACAATAACAAGGGGCAGTGAAACAGCTCAGGTTGATTTAACAGCTGTGACAAGCGGAGGTGTTAATTATGGAGAGTCTATATGTCAGTATTCTATAAATGAACAGCCATATATAAAATTTGCAAACACTAATTCAGATGAACATATGCAAACATTTACTTCATTAAATCTAGGAAATTATTCTATTGATGTGAGATGTATAGACAGTGCTGGAAATCTTGCATATAAAAATAACAGCTTTACACTTGAATTGGACAGCACTCCTCCATCAATAACAAGAATTTATTATGATTTTGGAGATTTAATAATAGAAACAGATGAAGATTCTTCCTGTGTGTACAGAAATGATTCAGTAACATGCAATTATAATTTTGAAAATGGGACAAGCATGGATTTTGGCAATACAAAAATACATAAAACAATCTGGAACTTAAAGTCAATATCATATATAAAATGCAGAGATATATGGGGCAATGAACCTGATGAATGTTCAACAATTGTTAAACCATATCAAGTTGTTGAATAAATAACAAAATTGCAATTAAGTTTATAAATAAACTCGACGTTAAAATGAAGATGATAAAAAGGGGTGAAAAAAGAGGGCAAGTTACAATATTTGTAATCATTGCAATTGTAATTGTTGCAGGAATTGTTTTATTTTTCACTATAACTCAGCAAGGGAAAAATTTAACTCAGCAGATATTTGGCTCACAGGAAATAAATGTTGAGCAGAGTTTAAAGGATTGCTTACAAACTAATGAAATTAAAGATTCTATTAATAGTGTTTTATTGCGGGGCGGAACTAATGAACCTAAGTTATATTATCAGTATCAGGGAGAACAAATAGAATATTTATGCTATACAAATCAGTACTATCAGACATGTTATATGCAAAAGCCTCTTTTAATTAATTATGTTGAAAATGAAATTAAAAAATCAATTGAAAATGAAATAGATTCCTGTGTCAGAACATTACAGGAAGATTTAACATCTAAAGGATATACTTTAAGCAGTAGAAATTATGACTACTCAATTGATTTAGCAAATAAAAATATAATAATAAAAATTGATTATGATTTAAGTGTTACAAAAGAAGATGTTCAGAGATTTAATGGATTTGAAATAGATATTCCAAGCAGTGCTTACAAACTTGTCAGTCTAAGTACAAGTTTGTTAAATTATGAAGCAAGGTATGGAGATGCAGATCCATTGCAGTATATGATATTATATCCTGGAGTAAAGGTTGAAAAATACAAGCAAAGTGATGGAACAACAATTTATATTTTAACTGACAGAAATACTAATGATAAATTTCAGTTTGCTGTAAGGAGCTTAGCATGGCCTCCAGGATATGGACTTTGAAATGAAAGATAAAAATGAAAGGAGGAATAAAATGAAGGATAAAAAACTAAAGATATTATACTATATAGCTTGGGCAGTTGGAATTATCGCAGCCATAGCTTTAATATATGGTATTATTAGAGCTTTAATTTAATATGGATATTGAATTTTTAAGCTGGCTCGGAACATTTATCAACTTTTTAATATTAGCATATCTTTCAATAAATATAATAAAAACAGAGTGTTTCAATTTACTTCAGATGGGCTTATCATTTTTAGGATTAATTGCATCAATTTTTATAAATATAGTAACAATTACATTAAAACAAAATAACAAAAATAATTAATATTAAAGATAAAATGATAGATAAAAAATATAAAATAAAAAAAGGAAGTTTATTATTAAGTATAATTATATTACTAGCATCTTTAATATTTATTTTTAATAGTGCATTAATCTATGCCCAGACAACAAATACTAATTCACAATCTCAGGTAAGCTATTGCTGTGAAAGGACAAAAGATGGAGCTTATTGCCAAAATGCTCCTTTATCTGAATGTGATGCTAGTTTAAGAAGTACACCAACAAGCTGTGAAGCAACTAGTTTTTGCCAAAAAGGAACATGTTATGACAGTGATGAAGGATTATGTATGGAAAATGTTCCTGAAGAAGCATGCAAGCAGGCAAATGGCTTATGGAATGAAGGAACTCCTGATTCTATTCCACAATGTTCTTTAGGATGCTGTTTAGTTGGCCAGCAGGCATCTTATACAACATTGCAGAGATGCAAGAAAATGAGTGCTGATTTTGGATTAATAACAGATTGGAATCCAGAAGTGCAAGATGAAGTTTCATGTATAGCACTTGCAACTGCCCAAGACTTAGGAGCTTGTGTTTATGAAAGTGAGTTTGTAACAACTTGTAAATTTGGGACAAGAAGCGAGTGTGATTCTGCCAAATTAACTGGAATAACAAATACTTCACAAGTTGGATTTTACAAAGATTATTTATGTACAAATCCTGATTTTGTAACTGACTGTCAGCCAACAACTCAGACAATATGTCTTGAAGATAAACAAGGAGTTTATTTTGTTGATTCCTGTGGAAATACAGCAAATATTTATGATGCAAGTAAAATAAATGATGAAGCATACTGGACAAAAATTGTTCCAGGAGAAGAAGCATGTAATGCTGGCGGAAACAATGCAAATTCAAGAACTTGTGGGAACTGTAATTATTTAGATGGAAGTTTTTGCGGGGAAGCAGAAGGTAGTGTAAAACCAAATTATGGCAACTATATATGTGAAGATATTAATTGTAAAAAAACTGACGATGGAAAAAGTTACAAAAATGGAGAATCATGGTGTTATTGGGATGCTGGAAAAGAAGATAGTGATGCTCCTGGAAGCAGAGCATTCAGGCATATATGTTTTATGGGTGAGGAAGTTGTAGAACCATGTGCTGATTACAGGCAGGAAACTTGTGTTCAGGATGATATTGATGGATTTTCACAAGCAGGATGTGTTGTAAACAGATGGCAGGATTGTATACTGCAAAATAGTTCAAATGATTGTTTAAACACAGATCAAAGAGACTGCCAGTGGACACCTATACTAATTGGAGAGGTTGAAAAAAAAGATTTTATAAAACAGGGGTTAGGAAGCATAAATAGTTTATTGGGAGGAATAATTGGAAGACAATTAGAAGATGAAGAAAATAGTGATGGAAACTGGAAATGCACTCCTAAAATAGCCCCTGGATTGCAATTCTGGGATGTGTCAAGTTCATCACAATGTAATTTAGCAAGCCAGTCATGTCTAGTTAAATATGAAAAAGGACTTTTAGGAGAGAAAAAATGCGTTGAAAACTGCGAATGTTTAGATGAACAAACTGCATTCCAGTTTAATTTAATGTGTACAAATTATGGGGATTGTGGAGCTGATAAAAATTATATCGGAAAATACACTTCAGAGGGTTTAGTAATAGAAGTGAATGAAGTTGGAGAAGAAGTTGCTTCTGGAAGCGGATATAAAGCTGCTCAGCCAGGAGGAAGCCAGGAATTTGGAGGAGCTCCAGGAGGAGAGTTTAGCGTATCAGACGGACAGGGAGGAAGAGTGCCTGCTTCAACAGCAAATCCTCAGCCAGCTACAGGTGGATAGTAAAGTTTATAAATAGTGTAATCACTGTAAAATAGATACAAAATGAACATAAAAAAAATAGGAAAAAATCTTGGAATGATTGCTTTATCTACAGGAATTGCTGGATCTGGAAGCGGATGTATTACTGATGATCCTTTAACAGATTATGGTTTAAGTGAAGTAACTGGTTATATGAGCAGAGATACTAACGACGCTGATGCAAGTGCAATTCTTGGAGGAGTTTCAAATGTTCAGAGATTTAATGCTCATTACAATGCAAACAGAAATATAGCAAGAGATGGTGCTACAAATGTTGTGATTAATAATGGTGGAAATGGTGGAAACAATATTCAAAACCAAGACTATGTAAAATATAGGGTTAGTGATAATGAATTAAAAACTAGTTATGGACTGTATATGGGTCCAAATGTTACACTTGAAGGACATACTTATAATGGTTTTGTAATGTTGCATAAAAATAATGAAGGTAATGATATATTTCAGTTAATTCCTATAGATATAATTGAGGAAGTTTATGTTGCCAACAGAGGAGAACTCTGGCAGTTAGGGAAAAATAATTAAAAATGAATAAAAGAGAGGTGGTGAAAAAGAGGGAAAGCTTATTTTTAGCTGTAAATATAATTCTTTCAGTTTTCGCATTTGCATTTTTAGTTGGTTTAAGTGTGCCGAGTGTTAGTGCACAAAACCCTACTCCTGAAAAACCTGTTACAGATGCCAATCCACCTCCTGCAACTGGTGGAGTCGCCGCTTCTGGAAGTGGTATAGACATTTCTAAATTAGAGTCTGGAATGCTGAGTAATTTACCTGCAGATACCACCATACCTGAAGGATTTAAAGCAGAAAAAAATCCTGATGGTACTATTAATATAGTTAAAGAAAATGCTGATGGAAAAACATCAGGTCTTCTTGGAAGTTTATTCAAACCAAAGACAGGAGCTGGAGGATTATTGCAGGGAGTTATATGGGCAACCACTGCTTATGGAGTTGTTAAATGGCTTGCTCCAAAATTAGGATTAAGTGATGAACTAACAGGTGCTTTAAGCAAAGGAGTTGGTGCAGGATTATTTGCAGGGCAGACAGCTTATGCATTATTCAGTCCTGAAGCTGCTGCTGCAGAAGGTAAATTAGGAAGTATTGGTGGAGATCTTATTATAAAAGATGGAGTTGTTGGCAAAGGATTTGGCTGGATAGGAGCTCATCCAATAGTATTTGGAGTTGGAGTTGGAGTTGTTGTATTTGCCTTGTCATATAAAAAAGTTGAATATGAAAGAATTGATTTCACTTGTAATCCTTGGGAAGCTCCAATTGGAGGAAATGATTGTGAAAAATGCAATGATGGCATTCAACCATGCAGTGAATATAGATGCAAATCTTTAGGACAGGCATGTGGAATAGTAAATGCAGGAACTGAAGATGAAAAATGTGTTTGGTTAAATCCAAGAGATGTTAGCTCTCCGATAATAAGGGCATGGGATGATGCACTTAAAGTTGAATCTGTAAACAAATTGACTTGTGATTATACTAGCTTGGCTCAAAGACCTTCAGGTGGAGGAACAGAAATAGAGTGTAAAGAAACTAGAAATAATTGCATACCTGCATTTACCCCATTTGAGTTTGGTATTCAAACAAATAAACCAGCTCAGTGTAAAATTGATTTCAAGCTGACAGATAGCTATGAAGAAATGGTTTATTTATTCGGAGAAAGTAATTTGTTTGATTACAATCATACCCAAAGATTAAATATTCCAAATAAAAGAGCAATTGAAGCTTTGATAGCAAGCCAGAATGATTCTCTAGATACTGGAACAGGAATATTTATTGAAAATAATAATCAGTATGATTTGTATATTAGATGCTTAAGTGCAAATGGATATTACAATCCAGATCCTTATGTAGTCAGTTTCTGTGTTGATGACGGGCCAGACGCCACTCCTCCACAAATTATAGAGACAAGCATTAGAGATGACCAGCCTGTCCAGTACGGAGTTGATGAAGTTCCAATATTTGTTTATACAAATGAACCTGCTACATGTAAATGGTCAAGAACAGACCAGCAGTATGATAAAATGGAAAATGGAATGACATGTGCAAGCAGTATTGCAGATATGGATGCTAATTTGTTATACCCTTGCAGAGGAACTTTAACAGGATTAGAAGACAGAAAAGATAATGTATATTATTTCAGATGTGAAGATCAGCCATGGGCAGCAGAAGATGAAAGAATAAGAATGACTCAAAGTTATGTTTTAACTTTGAAAGGAACTCAGCCATTGAATATTAAAGAAGATTCTATTGAACCAGAAGTAAATGAGATTGTAAGCGGAGCAACATCAACAGTTGCTGTAACACTTTCATTGGAAACTGAAAACGGCTATGAAAATGGAAAGGCAGAGTGTTATTACAGTACTGACAATAATAATTTTGTGCCTATGTTTGAAACCAATTCATTTAAACACAGCCAAAGACAGGATTTAACGCAGGGAGATTACACTTATTATTTCAGATGTGTTGATTTGGGTGGAAATACAGCTTTAGGACAGACAAATTTCGAAGTATTTGTAGACACTTTTGCACCAATGGTTGTAAGAGTATTAAATGATGCTAATAGATTAAAAATAATAACAGATGAAGATGCAACCTGCTATTACTCAGTTAATGAAAATACAAAGTGCAATTATGAAATTGGAAATAATTCAGTTGCCCAGTTAATGCCTCATGAAACACAGGATGATAAAAATGAGCACTTTGCTGCGTGGAATATTAATGATATTTATTACATTAAATGCAAGGATGAAAACGACAAACAGCCAGCTCCAACACAATGCTCTATAATTGTCAAGCCAGAAGAGTTAACTGAAGAGGAAGAATAAAAGAGGAAGAATAAGAAAATAAATATAATATAAAATGACCTTTAATAAAATTTTCAAAGAATCTTGGAGAGATTATAAAACGAACTTTAAGAGTATTTTCTTAATAGTATTTTTCTTTTTTATTATCCCCTTAATAGTCGTTAGTGCTATAAATTGGATATGGATTCTTTCAAATGAATCAATTAGGCAATTAGCTTTAAACCCACATTTAATTGATCCTGAAACGTATGATATTTTTTCTGCCCAATATTTTACATTTATTGCAGTTAGTGGTTTATTAGGATTAGTATCATTTTTTATTTCTTTATTTGGGCTTGCTGGATTAACTGGCATCTCTGTTAAAAAATCTAAATTTTCCTTTAGAGAAATAGTCAATATAGCAAAAACCTCATATTTTAGGTATCTTGGTTTATTCATTATCTTAATGATATTTTTGCTTTTTTTATTTCTGCTTTTTATAATACCAGGAATTATATTTTTCGTCTATTGGACTTTTGCTTTGTTTATATTGTATGATCAAAAAAAAGGTGCTATAGCATCTCTAAAAAGTAGTTTTATACTTGTTAGAAGAAGATGGTGGAAAGTATTTGGCTACCTTATTTTAATTTCCATAGTTTTAGTAGCAATATCTATTATATTTTATCTTCCTCCCCTTATTCTTTGGATATTTTCCTTATCCTACCTTACTGCTAAAGAACCTCTCCCTGTTTGGTTTAGTATACTTAACACCATATCAAACCTTATTGCTACAATATTTGGCTATTTGTTTGTTTACCCATTATCCATCTTATTCTTAAAGAATTTTTATTTTGAGTTGAAGAAGGAAGCACAAAGAAATAAAAAATGAACTCTGCTAGACTTTTAACTTAAATTACACTTAAGAAACATTTAATAATTCTTTTTTGTTTTTTAGATTATGAGAAATATAAAGAAAATAAAAACTGGTGATAGGATTAATAAAAAAGATACTAAAGCCCAGATTGATATTTCCTTTGGAATGATTTTTTCTTTAATATTAATAGCTGTATTTATTGCTGTTGCATTTTTTGCAATTAAAGCCTTTCTTGACCAAAAAAAATCAATCAATGAAGGTATTATAATCCGTGATTTACAAACTGAAGTCGACAGAATATGGAGAAGTTCTCAAGGGGAGAATAATTACAAATTTGAAAGAAGAATTAATGAAAAAATAGAGTATGTCTGTTTTTATGACAGAAATAAAGTTATTAGCGGTGGGTTTCAGGATATAGGAAAGGAGCTGAAAAGAGTCAGCAGCTCTGATACTAACTTTTATTTTTATCCTGTAAGAGAATCTAATTTAGAGTCAGCAACAATAAATCATATAAATATGGAGTTAAGTATGAATCCTTACTGCATTTCTACAGAAGGAGGTTTTATTGAAATCACTCTTTCAAAAAATATTGGTGAAAGTTTGGTTAAAGTTGAGTGATGTTGAATAAAAAAGATAAAATGGATAAAAGAGGGTTTGAATTTTCATTTGTGTGGCTTTTTTCACTTATAGTGGGAGCAATTATAATATTCTTAGCAATATATGCAGCTACAAAGCTTATAGGAAGCAGTGAATATGAGATAAATACAAAAACTGCTGCTGACTTGAGAAATGTTTTAAATCCCCTTGGAACCAGCTTTGAAGATTCAAAATCTGAAAAAATTGAGCTGATTAGAGATACAAGAGTTTACATAACGTGCAATTCTGAAAAAGGTTACTTTGGAGAAAATAGAATACAACTATCAGAAAAAAGCTCTTTCAAAGACTGGTCTGAACCGGGAGGAGATATTGCTATAGAAAACCAGTATTTATTTTCTGAAAATTCAATTCAAGGGGAAACACTTTATTTTATTGTTACTCCTTTTGAAATGCCATATAAAGTAGCTGATATAATGTCTGTTTTCAGTCAAAAATATTGTTTCGTAAACACTCCTGAAAAAATAGAAAAAGAAATAGAATCACTGAAAGGAAATATTCTTCCGATAAATCTTACTAATTCAATTAATCAATGTGAAATCAATAGTATAACGGTGTGTTTTCAGAATAGTGGATGTGACATTAATGTTAAAGGAGCATGTACTGACAAAGAATGTGAAGGAGATTTATATAAAAATGGTTTTGTAGAAAAAAATAATACCCAAATTTATTACAGTGGTGAATTATTATATGGAGCAGTATTTTCATCGCCTGAAAATTATCAGTGCAATGTTAAAAGACTAGTCAGAAAATTAGGATATGTAAGTGAAGTTTACTCTGAAAAATCAAGACTTTCTGCAAACAGATGCAACACCGGTTTGCAATCTGATACAATTTTATTGTCTAAACTTTCTGAAAGTTATAAAAATTTAAATGACTTGAAAATACTTGAATCTCAGGCAGATATAATAAACACAAAAAATAAAGCTTTGGGAGAGTGCAACTTATACTAATATGGAAAATTTAGGGCAGTTAAAAATACAGCAAATGGTTTTTATGATAATAGCTGTTGCCTTATTTTTTATACTTGCAACTTTATTTTATTTCTCAATTAAAACTGCAAACCTTTATCAGGCAAGCATTGAATCTGAAAGAGACAGGTCAATAGGCTTGATTATTAAGCTAGCTTCAAGTCCTGAGCTTTCTTATACTGGGGTAAGTAATGGAATTGACAGTGATAAATTAATGGCTTTAAAAAAACAGCCAGAGTATAGAGATTATTGGGGGGTTAATGGGATAATTATTGAAAAGCTATACCCTAAATATCCTGATGCTGAATGTAATACTGGAAATTATCCTAACTGCACAAAAATTATCTTATTTGAAAAAGATGGTGATGTAGCCCAGTCAGCTTCTTCTTATGTCGCTTTGTGCAGGAAAGATAGTATAAATGGCAGGGCTTATGATAAATGTGAGTTAGCATTAATGGTAATTCAAACACTGGAAAATGAATTTTAGTAAAAAAGCGCAGGAAGAAATGGTAGGTTTTGTACTTATAGTTGTAATAGTCAGCGTAATAGGGATAATTATTCTGGGAATAAGCTTAAATCGTCCTAGAAATATAGAAGCACAGACAAGCGCTGAACTAAACAGTTTTTCCTCTTCTGTATTAAGTTATACTACAAATTGTGAGATTCCTGAAACTAACCCGAGGCAGATTAAGGAGCTAATAAAAGACTGTAGCCAGAATGATATCTGCTCTAATGGGCAAAATCCGTGCCAGGTATTAAGCACTACTTTAAAAGAGCTTGTAAGCCACAGTTCATACAGAGTTGAAAGAGGTTCTTATACAAGATATTTTAAGATTAGTGTTTTAAATGAAGTAAGTAATGGAACTTATAATGACGCAATAACTCCTATACAAGAAGGTAATGAACAGGAGTGTGTTAGGAAATTAATAGACACTCAGCCATTGAACATTGGTTTGGCTGAAAACAGCATATTTAAGGTGGAAGTTTGTTATAAAGATTAATCATATACGGACTATAATATTTATTACACTTGCAGTTATTACTGGTTTATGAGTTATTCTATTATTTGATTTTTCCTCTATAAGCTCTAGGAAACCAAATTTTTTAAGCAGCATAACATCTTCTCTTACACTTTTAAAATCCCTGTTCAAATATTTAGAAAGTTTATATAAAGAGTTTGGTTTTTTATTCTTGACGACACTTAAAAGCCTTGCTTTTTCATTGCTTAGCAATTGCCTTAGTATTGAAAGATCCTGGGTATTATAATCTCCTTTACTGTCTTTTTTATTTTCTTCATTATAACCTGCATATCCTTTAAACTTTTTAAATACTGAACTAAATGTTCCTTCTTTTTCATAAATATCAATTATTCTTGTTTTTTCTGCCATTTTATGTTATCGTCGATAAACAATATGTGGTATTTTACTCCCCATATACTAAACACTTTGTCTGTTAATATGGGTTAGAATATCCCATATATGGTAATAAAAGCCATACTAGTTAATAAATGTTTCCATGTAATTAACTTGTAAATATGTTACTACAGGTGGTGACAGCACAATCTTTATAAAGTAAACCTCTAAAAACGGGAGATATTCGGTAATAAAATAAGAGAATTCAAAAACTTTATAAAGCACTTTTGTTTTTGTTGAATGTTAAAAGATTATTTTGCCGACGACCCCTTAACAGGGTAAGTGAGTGTTAGTGATATTCCCTAATATATTGCTAACGTGCCGATATGAGGTCGAAAAATATGAATAAAGTGAAAGGAGGTTTAATTAAAAAATAATATGCGATTTAATATTAGAAAAATCGCTTCTGTTTTAGCAAGCGCAGCCATGGTTGGAAGTACTGTAGGAATTGCTGCTGCTGCATCATTCCCAGCACCTTTCGTGTCAGGAAGTAATGCAGATGTTGCAATTGTTGTAGGTAGTTCTGCTGCAAACACTGATTATTTAGCTGCTGTTGACTTAGGACAAAGTTTACAATCATCATTATCTGGAACAGGTTCAACAACCGATACAGTTGTTGGTGAGGCTTATGAACTTTGGACAAGTTCTACAAAAATCTACTTGAATGACTCTATAAACAAAGCACGAACATCGATTACTAGTAGTTATTTACCAAATGCTTTGCAAGATGGTGCATTCCAAGGTGATGTATCAGCTACATATACTCAGAAAGTTGATCTTGGATTTGATTCAAATACAAATAACAGGCTTGCATTTGGGCAACATCCAACAAGTGATGATGACCCTACATATGCTTTTGATTTAGGTACAACATCTGGATTAGCTGTTTACAACTTGACTATAAACTTTAACAAAGCTGTTGGGTTTAATGAGTCTGATTCAGAAGGGCAAACATTGAACTTATTTGGAACTGAATATACAGTTGGTGCAGAAACTGATGCAACAAACTTAGTTTTGTTAGGATCTGCTACTAAACTGAATCTTGATTCAGTGTCAAATCCTCAAGCAGAAGTAACTATTGCAGGAAAATCTTATACAATTGAGTTAGTTTCTGCTTCTGATAGTGCTGCTACAATTAAAGTTACTGATAGTGATGGAAATAGTGACAGTAGAGAGATAGATGAAGATAAATCAAAAACTGTTAAAGGTATAGAAATTGCTGTAAGTACTGCAGATGAAACAAATCAAAAATTATCTGCAACTGTTCTTGTTGGTGCAAACAAAGTAAAACTAACAGACAATACTGCAGTTAAAATAGGCAGTGATGAAACAACTATTGATGGAACAAATATAAGATTTGGAGATGCTGGTTCACAAACACCAAATAACATCACAAAAATTACATTCCAAATAGCTGCTGATGATACAGATATAGATGCTGCTGTTTCAGGAGGAGAGTTTGTTGACCCAGTATTTGGTTCAATAAAATTATCTTTTGCTGGACTAAGCACTGCTGAAGATTCAACAGCCAGAGAGGAAATAAAAATTGCTCCTTCAGGTAGTGATAAGATGACTGTTAACTTCATGGATTGGAGTTCAACTACAGCTAAGACTTTTGAGTGGTATTACAACAAAACAGATAGTACAAGAGCTGATGGAAATGACGGCGCAAGCCTTGCAGATTCATCTGGCGATGCAATAAACGTCTTTGAAAGACAACAACTTAACAAATCAGAATATGTAGTTGTTGGAAATGAAGATACTGGAGGTATATGGGAGTTAATATCATTAACAAATGATACAACTTCTGCTACAGCTAGTGAAGTCAAATTCAGGAACAAAATATCTGACAAGGAAGTAACTGCAAAGTCAACTAACTGGGGTACTGGAACTATTGATTTTGATACACAATCTTATACATTTGACTTCCAAGACAATAAAAATGTTGAGGGTGATGAAAATGTAAGATTAAGATATCAAGATGGTTCAAGGTCAACATCAAATGTTGCTGTAATCTATTCAACAATTGAAACATCTAAGGGTGCTAAATTGATGCTTTATGAGCCAGTAGCAATTAAATTAAATAACTGGGATGGTAGTGGAGATTCTGCTGCTAACTTAACTAGTTTGAAATTCCCTGACGGGGATGGATATACATCAGTTACAGTTGCTGCTCATGCAAAAGGAGGTCCAACTGTTAATGGAACTTACACCTTTGGAGATTATGTGATGAACTTATCATCAAAGGCTGGAACTGACGGTGATACTGGTACAGTCAAATCTGCTTATGTAAATATTGGACAGCTTACATTTAATGTAACTGCTGCTTCAAGTACTACAGGCGCAACTAATGATGGTGGAAACGCAACTGTAGTAGTGCAATTAATGAGTGTTGCAAACACTACATTGACTAACCCTGCAATTGTTATCTTTGAAGAAAAAGATGACTCTTCATCTCAGCTTTACGAAGCTTTAATTGTAAATGTTGAAGGCCAGGGAACAACTGCTGCAAGCGTTGGAGCAAGTGATGTAGAAACAACATGGGGCGAAGATGCTCAATTTGATGAAATTCAGATGAAAACAGATACTGACTTATATAAGAGTGCAGACTTCTGGGGTAGTATAATTACTCTAGATCAATCTGACACAGATCAATACACTGCTACAATTAGCTATCCTGATGAACAGGTTTATGCTAAATTGTACATAGCTGAAAACAGCGCTGCAATTAGCGCTGGTTCAAGCGGAGGAGGATCTGGTGGCTCTTTAGGAAGTATTACTGTTAGAGATTCTGAAGTATCAAGTGTTTCATCAAGAAACTTAATTGTTCTTGGTGGAAGCTGTATCAACTCAGTTGCTGCTACATTGTTAGGAAGCAGTTCTCCACTATGTGGAGCTGATTTCACAACTAAAACAGGAGTAGGTAGTGGAGAATATCTTGTAGAGACATTCCAATCGCCTCAGTCATCAAGTAAGATTGCAACTTTGGTTGCAGGTTACAACGCAGCTGATACAACAAATGCTGTAAAGTTCTTAACAACTAAGAGCCCAGTGACTGATAGTGGAAAGAAGTACAAGGGAACAACTGCTACAGACGGAGCACTTGTATAAATAAGGAAAAATTAATTTTGTTTTTTTTCTTTCCTTTATTTTTTTATTCTTTCTATTTATATCACTAAATAAAGAATAAGTGTAATTTGCAGTGAAATAATTTTACTATTTTTTAAAGGATATTTTAAGACATTTAAAATAATGGGAAATCAAAAGTAATTATCATAATTATAAATGATATATTAGAAAAATAAATTGTTCCTTGGCGTAAAAGTTAATTTAAATTTAACCTAAATTAACTTTTTAAACACCGATTTCCTCTGTATTTAATGAGGCAGATTAAAACTAAAGAAGAAATTGAAAGAAAACAAAATAGAAATAAGATAATAATAGCATTTGTTTTTATTGGATTAATGGTTTTGAGCACTGCAGGTTTTGCTTTATTCAGTGGAAATGGAATAACTGGAACAGATTCTAAAAAATATAATGGGGTAGAGTTTAGTTTAAACGAAAATGGTTATTGGGAATTTCAAATCCAAAATCAGGTTTTTCAGACAAGCTACACTCCTGAAGAAACAGGAGATATTGAATCTGATCTTATAAGTATCAGTGAAATAAACGGCAAACCATTGTATTTTGTCAATCCAGAATCTTCTTCATTAAATGAAATAGTATATAATATTGGACGATATGCTTCCAGATACCAGGAAGTTTGTCTAAAGGACTTGAATTGCACTAATCCTGATAACATAGTAAAAACTTGTGATGATAATGTGATTATTTTTAGTGAATCTGATGAAAATTCTGTAAAAAGAGACAATAACTGTATATTTCTTAATTTCTCGCCTGGAAATGAAGTGTTAGTTGGAAATAGATTAATTTTTAAATCTCTTGGAGTTCAGTAATAAATGGAAAAAAAGAATAAAGTTGGTGAAGATAATGAAAATAAACCTTTAGGAAAGGTTTCCAAAACGGAAGAAGGAGGGAAAAAGGAGATAAATTCTTCCCAAGATATGCAGATAAAATGGATTATGGGCATAATGGCATTTATAATTGTGCTTGTGTTTGTTTTTTTATGGGTTTCTAATGCGGCTAAAAGTTTTGATTATGCCGGCGCTAGTTTTGAAACTACTAAAGTTGGAAGTATAACCCTTTATAGCACAGTTATAACTGGTTTTGATCAAAATGGACTGCCTATAGAATACCGCCTTAATTTAAGAAATGACCCCAGAAATTTAAAAATACCTGTTGAAGGAAGAATAAATTTTATCAAAGAAAAACCTATATATTTTTCGCTTGATTTTGATTCAGGTATAAATGAATGTAAAGACCTATTGCCAATAGTTGATTTTTCCAGATTTATGTATGCTATGGGATTTCCCCTTATAAGCAGCGTAACAAGTGATGAATTAGCTATCCAGTATCAAAAGCCTATGGCAGACTGCACTAATAAGCCTGGAAATACAGTTTTGATACTTAGCTCTGGAGAAACATCTGGAATTTATCAGGATTCTCAAAACCCCAACTGCTATTACCTAACGGTAAGTAACTGTGAAGAAGAGGAAGTATTGGAAAAGTTTGAAATTGTTACTTTAGCAAGGTTTACCGGAACTGAAATTGATTAAGGCAGTAAACTTTAAATGTAAAAAAGTAAATACAATAACCTAACACTGATTATTATATCAGTCTATAAAAAAGAGTAAATAAATTTGATAAAATTAATATTTTTATTATAGATTAAGTTAATTATAGGGAGGCTATTTTAAGCATTTTAACTTGTTAAGGTATTAGAATTTAACTTTAGTTATCATTCATTTCTTATTCTTTTTAGCAATCTTGTATAAATATTTCAAATCGTGATAAAAAGGTATTTCTTTTATTTTAAATAAATAGACTTCAGAAAACCATATTAACACTACAAACAAAGTACTTAATCCATACCATGTTATTTTATGGGTTATATTAAAAGCTGGAGAATTTGTAAAAAATAAGCTTGATAAGATAACTATTCTTAGAATATTTAACAAAAATAAGACTAAAAAAGAATAAACAATTGATAAAATTCTTTTTTTAGCATTCATTGACACTCCTAAATTAAGCAATAAAAGAAGATAATATGCAGCTCCAGCAACACAGGCTCTAACAATTTCTACTGAATAACCTTCTGTAGATATTAAAATTACCTTCAAGCTGACATCAAAAAATAACCCAAGCAAATAGTAAGATGAATAAATAGTTAAGGGAGTAAAAATATAATAAAAAATAAATAAGTTTCCTAATCCAAGCACAAGTATTATTATATATCTTAAAAGTACATTGGTAATTTTATTCATAAATAAATAAAGTAAAAAGAGTTTAAAAAAACAACTATCTTCGTGCAAGCCTGATTGCAACTATAATTATAAGCACAATAAGCACTATGTTAATCAGTGCAATAACCCAGATAAACCAGTTACCTTCTCCACTGAACAAATCTGATATTGCTCCGCCAGTTATTCCGCCAGTTCCACTTGTAACTTCAGCAGCTTCTATTGGAACACTTACTCTTTGTTCATTTACAATACCTTCAGAAACTACCTGTATAACAAACTCCTGGTTTCCTGATACATCATCGTTAGGTGTAAGTTTTATGAAAACATCACCATTTCTTCCAGCATCTAAAGAAAGTGCAGCTGGACTAATTGAGCCTAGTGAAGCCCATGAATCATAACCATTAATAGTTATCCTATAGTCTGCTCTGGCAGAACCAGCATTGTTTAATGTTGCTTTGATTATCATTTCTTCACCTGCAACTGCATCTGAATCCAATAGTGCGTTTATTGACACTTTATTAGTTGGAGTGCATCCAGATAGTGCTAAAAGCTGGTTTGAAACTGATTCATCATCATTATCATTTTCAAATAAATCACTATCTTCATCATATACACTTAGTGTAATTCTGTATGAACCATCTTTCTTGTCTGCTGGAACTACAAAGTTAAATGAAATGCTTGAGTCTTCAAATATATCAAGATTTCCTACATCTATTCTTTCATTAATTCCAAGTTCAGTACTTACTAATGTAACATAAACATCATCTTCATCACTGTCTCCAATGTTCCATACATCTGCTGTAATTTCCACATTCTGTCCGCATTGTGCAGTTTCAGGCATTTCAACATTTGTTATAGCTACAAAATGATTATCCCTTAATATTTTAATATTATCATCAAATTCTGAATTACACTCGTCATTTTCTCCAAGATCATCACTAAATGCTTTTGCAAAAAATACAAAGTCTCCCTCTGAATCACTTTCATCAATTTCATCAGGATCAATATCAAATGTGAAAGTGTAGCTTTCCTCATCTCCTTCATCTATGTTAACACTGTCTGTTTCATCATCAACTATAAACTTTCCAGTTTTTTTATTGTAAAGTCCCCATGAAACAATAACATCATCTAAATCATCATTTCCGTTATTTTCTACATCTACTTGAACTTCTATTTCCTCTGTAGGATACCATTCATCATCTTCTCCCCAAGGACCATTATTTGTAAATTCTATGTCTGTTATGTCTAATCCACCTTTATTTCCTGCTTCACAATAATCACTTTTTAAAACAACACTAATTGTCTTGTTAACATTTGGATTTAAAGAATCTGAAACTGTAAACTGTGCAGGGTATGTTTTAGCTAAATTGAAATTTGAAAGGCTATAATCAATAGGAGATACTGGTAAAAGAGTGAATGATTGGCTGCCTGATGCAGGCAATGTACTATTTCCATTTATATTAAATAATATAGCAGTGTTTTTTTCATCAGTTATTGATAATTGTGAAAACAAAACATTAACAGCAGAACTATCTGTATTTGTTACACTGAAAGTAGAATTATCATTTCCTCTTTGCAAGTTAATATTAGATGGTGAAACAGTTAAAGCTGCACTTGCAAGTCCAACCACTAGTAGAAGTACTGTAAAAACACTTAATATGTGTAATGTTGATTTCATTTTGTTGTAATTTTCGAGTTACACTGGTTTATAAATCTTTCGATTTGTTCAAATTAATTTGAGCTATTAACTGATATTTACCGAATATAAAATAACTTTTTGCAAGGTTTTTTGAAATTATAAAATTTTTATTTTTTAACAAGCCTGTATTAAAATTCTATTCAAATACCTATAAAAGTAAAATTTATAATCTTGATTTTGCTGTAATAATCAATGAAATCTAGGGAAAATTTAGTTGGGGCTTATGCTGTTTTATTTGGAGTCGTAGTTGCTGTAATATTCGGATTATTTCAAAGATTTGTACTTATATCATGGATAGGCTGGATTTACGGCCTATTAGCTATAATAGGTATAATAATAGGAGCAATAAGTGTAAGCAATGATTCTAAAGAAGCTATGACTTTTTTGCTAGCTACTGTAGCTTTAGTTATTGTAAGCTCTGTTGGCCAGGAAAGATTAATTTTAATTGGAGATATTGGGTTATTAATTATAACAATACTTAACGCCTTGCTTACTATGTTTGTGCCTGCCACTATAGTTGTAGCATTAAAGACAGTTTTCTCTATAGCAAGCTTGAAATAAAATTAAAGAAAAAACTATTTTATACTTTACTTATATATAATAGGACATGAAAATAGTTATAAATCTCACATAAATATTAAAATGGTTAATTTTTAGAATTTTTATGGAAAGGATTAAATTTTATATACTAGTTTGTCATTTATTAATTATGGAAAAAAGGGGAAAAATTCTATTAATTACAAGCATTTTTTTAGTGTTAACAATTTCATTATTTTCATTAAATGTTTATGCAGATGAATTGAATATTAGTTCTTCTTTATTTTCAGGTGAAAAATCATTTAAATCACTTGATGAAAAATCAGTAGTAAGCTCTGTTTGGTCAGGATATGCTGTTGTTAAAAAAGAAAACGGAGTTACTTTGGAGAAAACAGTAAAATATGTTGAAGGTACATGGGAAGTTCCAGAAGTTGATTGCTCTTCAACAGATGATGGATATGCTGCTGTTTGGGTAGGTATTGATGGATTTGGAACTACAACTGTAGAACAGATAGGAACAATTTCTAAATGTAATAATGGTCAAGCATCTTATTATGGATGGTGGGAAATGTATCCTCGACCTGTAAATCAAATCTCTAATTTTCAAATAAGTCCTGGTGATGAGGTTTATGCTAAAGTTGAGTTTATTGGGAAAAATAATTTTAATTTATCTATAAATAATCTTGATACAGGTAAAACTTTTTCAGTTGTTAAAAAAATGAAAGGAACTAAAAGATCTTCTGCAGAATG
>Ga0208958_1001224_pt1 | contig 26748 bp, 23 predicted proteins | sample RifOxyB1_FD_184032 | JGI IMG/M metagenome (GOLD analysis project Ga0208958, IMG submission 184032) | Soil microbial communities from Rifle, Colorado - Rifle Oxygen_injection B1 (SPAdes) | ecosystem: Environmental > Terrestrial > Deep subsurface > Rock core/Sediment | place: Rifle, Colorado...
TGCTGCACGTCAACGATGTCAACGGTCCGCGCATCGAATCGTTGTTCGAGACCGACCTCCCCTACCTGGTCGGCGCCGCGCCGGCGCCCCAGTTCGTCTTCTGAAGATTCAAAAAAAGGAACCCGCATGAGCCGTCGCCCCCTCGCACTTGCGCTCGCCCTGGCCCTGCCGTCCGCGGCCAATGCCACCGACCTGATGCAGACCTATGAGCTGGCGCGCGCCGGCGACACCACCTTGTCCATCGCCGAATCCACCCGGCTGATCGACAAGGAAGGCGCCGTGCAGGCCCGCGCCGCGCTGCTGCCGCAGATCACCGGCAGCGTCGGTTACGACCTGGAGCACAACAGCCGGCCGGGCGACCCGCTGGGCGACGGCAAGAGCCGCAGCTACGGCGCCAGGGTCAGCCAGACGATCTTCGACTGGAGCCGCATCGCCAACCTGCGCGGCCAGAAGGCGCTCAGCCAGGCGGCCGACTACGACCTGGCCTCGGCGAACAACGACCTGATCACCCGCACCTCGGCCGCCTACTTCAACGTGCTGATCGGCATCGAGTCGCTGGCCGCGGCCGAGACCAACGAGGCGGCGTCCAAGAAGCAGTTCGACTACGCGCAGAAGCGCCTGGACGTGGGCCTGGCCCCCATCACCGACGTGCACGAAGCCCGTGCGCAGTACGACAGCGCGCGCGCCAACACCATTCTGGCCCGCAATGCGCTGGACGACAGCTACCGCGCGCTGGCCGAGCTCACCGGCCAGCCCATCAGCGGCCTGAAGGGCCTGCCGGACGACTTCCGCCCGGAACTGCCGCCGGAGCAGAACGCGCAGGCGTGGGTGGACCGCGCGCTGGAGCAGAACCCGGACCTGAAGGCCGCCCAGTACACGCTGGAATCGGCGCAGCATGGCGTGTCCAGCGCGCGCGCCGGCCACTATCCCACGCTCGACTTCAGCGGCGGCTACTCCAACGGCACCAGTTGGGACAGCGTGCCCGGCACGCTGTCGCGCGATGGCGAGGGCTACAACTGGGGCGTGACGCTGACCGTGCCGATCTTCTCCGGTGGCGCCACCCAGTCGGGCGTGCGCCAGGCGCTGGCCCAGCGCGACCGCGCCTCGGACGGTCTGGAACAGACGCGCCGCGCGCTGATCCGCAACACCAGCAACGCCTACCAGGCGCTGGTGGCCGGCGTCAGCGAAGTGGAAGCCCGCCGCCTGGCCGTGGTCTCCGCGCAGAGCGCGCTGGACGCCTCGCAGGTCGGCCTGGAAGTAGGTACCCGTACCGTGCTGGACGTGCTGCAGAACCAGCGCACGCTGTTCCAGGCGCAGGTCGAGTACGCCCAGGCCCGCTACAACTTCCTGCAGAACCGCCTGGTGCTGGAACAGGCCGCGGGCACGCTGGACGGCACCGACGTGCAGGACATCAACCGCCTGCTGACCGCCGACGCCGAGTCGCGCCTGTCGTCGCAGCCAGTTTCGCAGTAACTCTCGCGCACCACGCGCGAGCACGACGGCGGGCTTCGGCCCGCCGTTGTCGTGTCTGGACTCGGGTGTCCTGTAGGAGCGACGTGAGTCGCGACCGGGACGTTTTGCCCCCAGGCACTCGAATGCTCCAGGCTCGCGTTCGCGACTTACGTCGCTCCCACGACAGCCAGGCTTGCTAGATGGCACCGCTCGACCGCAGCGCCGCGATCTCGCCGTCGCTGTAGCCGACTTCACGCAACACGCTGTCGGTGTGCTGTCCCAGCATCGGCGGTGCCCGCGGGGACTCCACGGGCGTCGCCGACAGTTTCAGTGGGCTGCCCACCAATGGCACCGTGTCAGCCCGCGGATGCGCTGTCTCGACGACCATGCCGCGCGCCCGCACCTGCGGATCGGCGAATACCTCGGCCAGATCGTTGACCGGCCCGCACGGAATGCCCGCCGCCTCCAGCGCGGCCAGGCACGCGTGCCGGTCGCGCGTGCGGAACGCCTGTTGCAGGACCGGGATCAACGCATCGCGGTGACGCACGCGTCCCGCGTTCGTCGCAAAGCGCGCGTCCTGCCCGAGCGCTGCGAGACCGAGCAGTTCGCACAGCCGGGCGAACTGCCGGTCGTTGCCGACCGCGACGATGATGTGGCCGTCGGCGACCGCGAAGACCTGGTACGGCACGATGTTGGCGTGCGCGTTGCCCTGGCGCGCAGGGACTTCGCCACCCACCAGGTAGTGGCTGCCGAGATTGGCCAGCATCGCGACCTGCGCATCCAGCAGCGCCATGTCGATCACCTGCCCTTCGCCGGTCGCATCGCGATGGCGCAGCGCGGCGAGGATCGCCACGGTGGCGTACATGCCGGTGAACAGGTCGGCCACCGCCACGCCGACTTTCTGCGGCTCGCCGTCGGCGGCCCCGGTGACGCTCATCAATCCACCCAGCCCCTGCACCGCGAAGTCGTAGCCGGCGCGCTGCGCGTAGGGGCCGTCCTGGCCGAAGCCGGTGATCGAGCAGTACACCAGCCGCGGATGGGCGGCCCGCAGCGTGGCGGCGTCCAGGCCATGGCGGGCCATGTCGCCGACCTTGAAGTTCTCCACCAACACGTCGCTCCGCATCGCCAGCCGCCGGATGACGGCCTGGCCCTCGGCGGTGGAGAGATCCACCGTCATCGAGCGCTTGTTGCGGTTCGCGCACAGGTAATACGCGGATTCCGGGGTTTCGTTGCCCTCGCCGTCCTTCAGGAAGGGCGGCCCCCAGCCCCGCGTATCGTCGCCGCTGCCCGGGCGTTCCACCTTGATCACGTCCGCGCCCAGGTCGGCGAGCACCTGCGTGCACCACGGACCGGCCAGCACGCGCGTCAGGTCCAGCACACGCACGCCGGCCAGCGACTGCAGCACCCCCGCGCTCATGCCACCGGCGCCGGCAGGTGCGGCGCAATCATCGCCAGGGTGCGGGCCAGCGCGCCACGCCCGTGCTCGACCAGCGCGCGGCCGCGGTCGGCCATCTGCTGCCGTCGCGCATCGTCGGCCAGCAGGGTCTCGATCGCATCGCCCACACCCGCCGCGTCGGGTGCGATCACCAGCGCATCGGCCTCCTTCAGGCGGCGGGATATCTCGCTGAAGTTGTGCAGATGCGGGCCCGTGACCGCGGGCGTCCCCACCGCGGCCGGCTCCAGCATGTTGTGGCCGCCGATCGCCTGCAGGCTGCCACCGACGAAGGCCACGTCCGCGCAGGCGTAGAACGCCATCAGTTCACCCAGCGTGTCGAGCACGAACACGTCGTCGCCCGCGGAAGGCCAGCGATCGGCGCGCCGCGTGCCGACCGTCCAGCCCGTCTCGCGCGCGGCAGCCGCCGCACGCGGGAACCGTTCCGGGTGCCGCGGCGCCCACAGCAGCAGCAGGTCGGGCCAGCGGCGGCGCAGGCGTGCGTGCAGGGCCAGCACCGGCGCTTCTTCGTCCTCATGCGTGCTGGCGGCGATCCACACGCGCCGGCCACCGCTCAGATGCTGGCGGAACCCGTGCACCACCTCGCGCACGTTGTCCGGCACCGGGATGTCGAACTTGAGGTTGCCGACATCGCGCACCTGCGTTGGCAGCGCGCCGAGCTGCACGAAGCGGTCGGCGTCGTCGCCGGATTGCGCCGCGACCTTGCGCACGGTGCGCAGGGTGCGCGCGATCAGCGGGCGCAGCACGCTGTAGCCCCGCAGCGAGCGCGCCGACAGCCGCGCATTGAGGATGTAGACCGGCACCTTGCGGTCGTGGCAGCCGAACAGCAGGCTGGGCCACAACTCGGTCTCCATGATCAGCGCCAGGCGCGGCGGGTAGTGGCTGAGGAAGCGCGCCACCGCGCCGGGCAGGTCGTAGGGCGAATACACGTGCAGCACGCGCTCGCCCCACAGCGCCTGGACGCGCTGCGATCCGGTCGGGGTGATGGTGGTGACGAGCACGCGCAGGCCGCGATGCCGCTTCAACAGCGCATCGACCACCGGTGCGGCCGCATTGACTTCGCCCACCGACACCGCGTGCAGCCAGACATCGACCGCGCCGCCGGGCGTGCCGTAGCTGCCGTAGCGTTCGTTCCAGCGCTGGAAGTATTCCGGATAGCGGAAGCCGCGCCAGATCAGGTGGTAGACGGTGATCGGCGTCAGTACGTAAAGCACCGCCGAATACAGGGCGCGCAGCAGGCGTTCGGCGGTGCGGTCGGACATGGGCCACAAGGATAACCGGGGGCGCCGCTACAATGGGCCATGGCCGAACCCGAGAAGCGATCCTCCGACGCCGGCGAGCGTCCGCCCATGGCACCGCGGCAATGGCCCGCGTGGCTGGGCATCGGCCTGGCATGGCTGGCCGCGCGCATCCCGTGGCGCCTGCAGCGCCCGCTGGGCCGCGCCATCGGCGCCCTGCTGTACCGGCTGTTGCGCGACCGCCGGCACGTGGCCCGGCGCAACATCGCCTTGTGCTTCCCGGAGCTGGACGCGTCGCGCCAGGAGGCGCTGACGCGCGCCAACTTCGGCGAACTGGGCATCGGCCTGTTCGAGTTCGCACGCGCCTGGTGGGGCAGCGTCGCGCCGATGCGCGGCGGCGTCCAGGTGGAGGGATTGGAACACCTGAAGGCGGCACAGGCCGGCGGGCGCGGCGTGATCGTCGTGTCGGGCCACTTCACCACGCTGGAGATCTCGGCCCGCCTGATGTGCGACTACGCGCCGCTGGCCGGCATGTACCGCCCGCACGACCAGGGCGCGATGGAGTGGGCGGTGAAGCGCGGCCGCCTGCGCTACGCCAGCGCCATGTTCACCCGCGACGAGCTGCGCCCGGCGCTGAAGCACCTCAAGCAGGGCGGGCTGCTGTGGTTCGCGCCCGACCAGGATACGCGCCGCGGCGAAAGCGTGTTCGTGCCGTTCTTCGGCCATCCCGCCTACAGCCTGACCTCCACCCACCAGCTGGCGCGCCTGTCCGGCGCGGCGGTGATCGCGTTTTCGCACGTGCGGCGCGCGGATGGCGGCTACACGCTGAAGCTGTCGCCGGCGCTCGAGGACTTCCCCTCGAGCGACGCCACCGCGGACACCGCGCGCGTGATCGCCGCGATCGAAGCCATGGTACGCGAAGCGCCCACGCAGTACCTCTGGATCCATCGCCGCTTCAAGCGGCAGCCGGACGGGCGCGGCGAACTCTACCGGTAGAGGTCCGGCTCGCCCGGCGGCCGCGTCTTGAAGCGCCGGTGCACCCACAGGTACTGCTCCGGATGCTGGCGTACCACCGCCTCGAGCTCGGCCATGTAGCGCGACGCATCCTGCGCGGGATCGCCGCTGGGCCAGCCGTCCCAGGTGGGTTCCACGCGCAGCCGGTACCGTCCGGACGCGTCGCGATGGAACCAGAACGGCAGCACCGCGGCGTTGCTGCGCCGTGCAAGGTCGGGCGTGGCCGTCAGCGTGGCGGCCGGGATGCCGAAGAACGGCACGAAGGCGTTCTGGTAGTTGAAATCCTGGTCGGCGGAGTACGCCACGATGCCGCCGCGCGAGAGCGTGCGCAGCAGCCCGCGCACGTCCTTCTTGCCGATCACGTCGGCGAACGCGCGACGGCGCGCACCGTCCAGCCAGCGCTCGATGCAGGGATCGTTGTTGTGGCGCGCCACGATTGAAAGGCGCTCGCCCAGTGCTTCGCCCAGCAGGCGCGCGCACAGTTCCGAGTGCGGGAAGTGGCCGCCGAACAGCAATACGCCCTGACCGCGCGCGCGCGCGGCATGCAGGTGTTCCAGGCCTTCCACATCGGCCAGTCCCTGCAGCCGGTGCGGCGAGGCGAACCAGCCGCGCACGAGCTCCAGCAGGCCCGTCACCGTCGCCCGCAGGTTGGCGCGCAGCAGCCGCGCCTGCGCCGTGGCGTCCAGTTCGGGGAAGCACAGGGCGATGTTGGTGGCCGCGTAGCGACGCCGCTTGCCCAGCGCCGACCACAGCACCCAGGTCGCCATCGTGCCCAGCGCCAGCAGTATGCGCTGCGGCAGGGCCGCGATCACGATCCCTAGCAGGTTCGCGGGCGCGACGAACGCGCAGCGCGGCACACGCCGCGGCTCAGTCTTCATCGCGCGCCAGCAGGCTGCCGGCGTACAGCGCCGCCAGCATCAGCGTCAGCCCACCCCAGAACGTGGAGTAGAACGCCAGGTGGGTGTTGAGCGGGAAGACGGTCACCGCCAGCGCCAGCATCGCCGGCCGCGCACGTTCCTTCGCCTGCGGTGCGGCATAACGCCATGCACGCCATGCCAGCGCGGCGCCTGCCAGCCAGAGCAGCAGGCCGATGATGCCGGTCTCGCTGAGCACCTCCAGTACCAGCTGGTGTGCGTGCAACGCCGGTCCGTGGCCCCAGGCCGGGCGCGACCCCGGGCTGGCATCGCAGTCCGGGTATGCCTGGCGGAAGCCACGCGCGCCGACGCCGTTGACCGGATGCTCCGCGATCATGCAACCGGCGGCGGACCAGATCTGCGCGCGGCCCGACAACGCGGTGTCCACGCCTGCTTCGTCGGCGGTGAGCACATGCGTGGTCAACAGGATGCGCTCGCGCACCTGCGTGGAGGCGACGGCGAGTACGCCCAGCACCACGAGACCGAAGCCGAACACGCCCAGCAGCCGCTTCCAGCCCAGCAGCTTCCAGCCGGAGAAGACCAGCACCAGCGCATAGGTGATCCACGCGGCGCGCGCACCGGCCAGGAGAACCACCACGCCGATCGCCGCAGACGCCAACAGCCATCCGGCCACTCGCAGGCGCGCGGCTGCGGCAAACAGCAGGAAGGGCGACAGGCTGGCCATCACCACGCCGAGCTTGCGGTTGCACGGGCCGAGAAAGCCGCTCAATCGGTCGATGCCGGCAATCTGCTCGACCGTGCACATCGGCCGCCCGCTGATGAGCTGCTTCAGCTGGTCCAGGCCCCAGAACAGCGGGCTGGTGCCGGACACCACCTGCGCCAGCGCATCCAGGGTCCAGATGCCCACGATCAGGGCCAGGCCGTTGAACGTAACGCGCCGCGCCTGCGCATTGGCGACCGATGCCGCGACCAGCCACAGGAATGGCAGGTAGCGAAGATCCACCGCTGCCTCGCGCAGCGCGCGCCCCGCATCGACGGCATCGACGGCCGAGATGGCTTGCGGCAGCCAGTAGGCGGCGAACAGCGCGCTGGTCAGCGCCCAGGCCGCGCCACTCAGCAACCGCGTGCCTCCGCGGAAACGGTCCAGCAGCAGGCGCACGATGGCGGCCAGCGCACCCAGCACCATCACGGCCTCGGCATAGCCCGGTGCCGGCCACAGCGCGACGAACGTCAGCACCCACGCGGGTGCCCAGCGCCACCCGTGGGTGCGTCGCTGGTCTTGCGTGTCAGTGAGCGATGGCGTGTAGGCGGTCATCGGCGAGATCGTGGTAGAGGGCGAGCGTGGCGTCCTGCATGGCGCGCAGGGTGTAGGCGTGCATCGTAGCCAATGGCGGCGGCGGATGGGCGAGCATGGCCCGCGTCGTGTCGAACAGGCGGGTTTCGTCGAACGCCGGTACGGCACCCTGCGGTTGCAGTTCCGCCAGCAACTCGCCCACGCCGCCATGCGCCCACCCGACCACCGGACGGCCCACCGACAGGCTCTCGATCACCGTGCGACCGAATGCTTCCGGCTTGCGGGACAGCTGCAGCACCAGATCGCTGGCGGCATAGGCGCGTGCGATGTCCGGGGTCGGGGGCGTGATGACGAGCGCCTGGGCGCAGCCCGCACGTCGCGCTTCCGCTTCGAGCTCCAGGAGGTACGCCTCGCGTCCCGCCTCACGCGTACCGGGCATCCACAGGCGCGCTTCGATACCGGCCCCTTGCAGGCGCGCGAGCAGGGCGATGGCATCGTGATGGCCCTTCAGGCGCGTACCGCGCCCGGGCAATAGCAACAGCGGGCCCGCACCGGCGAGCGCGGGATGTTGCGCGGCCGCCCACGCCCGCGCGGCGGGATCGGGCGACGGCGCACGCGGGAACTCCGCCGGATCGATGCCGCGCGGGATCACCACCAGCCTGTCCGGATCCGTGCGCGGATAGTGCTGCAGCAGGTAGCGGCGCACGGTGTCCGACACGCAGATCACCCGTTCGCCGCGCGTCATCACCGCGCTGTAGCGCCCGGGCGAATTCAACCCATGCATGGTGGTGACGAAACGCGGGCGCGAAGGCGCCGGCATGCCGCGCAGCGCCCTCAGTCCGATCCATGCAGGAAGCCGCGAACGCGCATGCACGATGTCGGCCCCGACGTCGGCCAACAGCCGCCGCAGCGCGGGCACGTGGCGCAGCGTCAGCAGCGACTTGCGACCGATGTCCAGCGTGATGTGTTCTGCGCCCGATGCCTGCAGTGTCGGCACGAGGCGACCGCCGGCCGAGACCACGAGAGCCCGGTGCCCGGCGCGCACCAGCGCGTCGGCGATCTCGAGGGTGGAGCGTTCGACGCCGCCGGATTCCAGCGCCGGCAGCAGCTGGACGACGGTCAGCCGGCGCATGGTCGATCGTCGATGCGGCGTGACCGCATCCGCCGGTCAGTCGGCCAGGACGAAGTGCGAACCGCAGTAGGGGCACTGCACCTCGCCACCCGGGGCATCCTCGATGGGCAGGTAGACGCGCGGGTGCGAATTCCACAGCGCCATCGACGGCAGCGGGCAGCTCAGCGGCAGGTCCGCGCGGCTCACGGTGTAGCGCTTCTCGGCGTTGGCGGGCGCGGTGGCGGTCTGGCTCATGGCGGTGCAGGCGGTGGTGGAACAAGGTCGCCAGTCTAGCAGCCGGCGCCACCGGCGCCCAACGAACGAGCCGGCAAAAAAACGCCGCCCGGCATCAGCGGGGCGGCGCGTCCTTCTGGCGATGCCGGCGGAGGGAGGCGCGCCGGATCGCAAGGAATCACTTGGCGGCGTCGGCGGTCGCTTCGGTGGTGATCTTCAGCGCCACCTCGTCGCTGACCATCGGCGCGTAGGCGCCCACGCCGAAGTCGCTGCGCTTGACGGTGGCGGTGGCGTCGAAGCCGATCGCCGGCACCTTCTTCATCGGATGCTCGCCGGCCTTGTTCAGGGTCACATCCAGCACCACCGGCTTGGTGATGCCCTTGATGGTCAGATCGCCGGTGACCTTCAGCTTGCCTTCGCCCGCGGCCTCGACCCGGGTGCTCTTGAAGGTGGCAGCGGGATACTTGGCGGCGTCGAACCACTTGTCGCTGGTCAGGTGGTCGTAGAACTGGTCGGCCAGCGCGCTCAGGCCGGTCAGCGGCAGGGTGACCTGGACGCTGGAGGCGGAGACCTGGTCGGCGTCATAGACCAGCGTGCCATCGACCTGGCCGAAGTTGATGCTCGGGTTGGAGTAGCCGAAATGGTTCCAGCTGGCCAGCACGTTGGTGTGGCCGGGGTCGAGCTTGTACGTCACCGGCGCGGCGAAGGCGGAGCCGGCGAAGGCGAACAGGGCGGCAGCGATCAGGGTCTTGCGCATGGGGAATCTCCGGGTGGTGGGGATATCAGAGGATGCGTGCGGCTTCGTCGAAGCCCAGTCGCGGGGAACGCGGGAAGATGCTGGCCGGGTCGCCATGGCCCAGGTTGACCAGGATGTCCGACTTGATGGCGGTGCCGGCGAAGAAGGCCTCATCGACCTTGGCGGCGTTGAAGCCGGTCATCGGGCCGGCATCCAGGCCCAGCGCGCGCGCGGCGATGATCAGGTAAGCGGCCTGCAGGCTGGCATTGCGCAGCGCGGGCTTGAAGCGGTTCTCGCGCGGGCCGTCGAACCAGGCCTTGGCGTCGGTATGCGGGAACAGGAACGGCAGCTTATCGTGGAAGTCCTCGTCGCGGCCGATGATCACGGTGACCGGCGCCGCCATCGTCTTGGCGTAGTTGCCCTCGTCCAGCGCCGGACCCAGCTTGGCCTTGGCCTCGGCCGACTTCACGAACACGAAGCGTGCCGGGGTGGTGTTGGCCTGGGTGGGGCCGAACTTCAGCAGGTCGTACAGCTGGCGCAGGGTGTCGTCGCTGACCTCGCCGGTGAAGGCGTTGTAGGTGCGGGCGGTGCGGAACAACTGGTCGAGCGAGGCGGCATCGAGAGCGTGGGACATGGGTTACCTGTCGCAAGGAAGGGAGCCGCTGCAGCGGTGGGGCCGGCGGCGCGAGGGGGCAGTGTAGAGTGTCCTGACTATGGCAACATCCAACCGCCCCGGAACGGATTGTTTTAACCAGTGGAACGAACAAGCCCCGCCCCGGCCGATTCACGCGGCCTCTGCACACTGACCGATGGCCACGCCGGCAACGTACGCCAGGCGCAGTCGTTGGCGCGTGCACTCGGCGGCGAGGCGCGCGAGACGGTGCTCTCGCCACGCGCGCCGTGGCGCTGGGTCGCGCCCCGCCTGCTGCCGGGCGCAACCCATGCTTTCGGTACGGCATTCCACCACCTGCAGATGCAGCCACCCGCGCTGGCGATCGGCTGCGGCCGGCAGGCGGCACTGGCGACGCGCCTGTTGCGCATGCGCGGCAGCCGCGCCATCCAGATCCTCGATCCCAGAATCGATCCGTCGCACTGGGATCTCGTCATCGCACCCCAGCACGATGGCCTCACCGGCCCGAACGTCCTCACCCTGCTGGGCAGCCTGAATCCGGTCGACGACGCCTGGCTCGCGGACGCGCGTGCCGCCTTTCCCTCGTTCGCCGCCCTGCCCTCGCCGCGTACCGCGGTGCTGCTGGGCGGCGACAGCGCGCACTACCGGTTCGATGCCGCGGCCTTGGGGCGACTGGCAACCCTTCTCGACACCGCAGCTGCCGCGCAGAGCCTGATGGTCACCACGTCGCGTCGCACGCCGCCCGGGGTGATCGATGCACTGCGCCAGCGATGGTCGGCACGCGCAAACACCCTGCTCTGGTGCGGCGCCCCCGATGGCCCGAATCCCTATGCGGGCCTGTTGGCCTGGGCCGACCGCATCGTCTGCACGCCGGACTCGGTCAACATGCTGTCGGAGGCCTGCGGTACGCGCGCGCCGGTGCAGGTGTTCGAACCCGAGCGCGTCAGCGGACGCCCCCGCCGCTTCATCGATGCGCTGCTGCGGCATGGTCGCGTCCGCGATCTCGCCGACGGGCAGGCACCGTTCGGCGGCGAACCCCTGCGCGAGACCGCGCGCATCGCCGCCGAAGTACGCGCGCGCCTGGACCTTCCTGGCCGCTAGCAACGTGCGCCCCCGCAAGGCTGCGAAACGCTCGCTTGTAGGATGACAGCGAGCAGTACCCACCCGCGCCTACGGCATGTCGAACGGAAGTCCGTGCGCGAGGGTCGTCCGCATCACCACCGCGCGCGCCGTCGCCAGCGCCGCGTTCTCCACCACCAGCCGCGGGCGCCGGTCCAGCGTGCAGGCCAGGCCGTCGGCGACGAAGGTCGCGTGGACCGCATCCAGCGCGCCTGCTTCCTCCGCGGACAATGCGCCTTCGGTCGCCAGCGCGGCGATCAGGCCCGGCGTGGCGCGTGGCTGCAGCAGCGCCGGCTGCGCTTCCGCATCGCGCAGCACCAGGTACTGCAGCAGGAACTCCAGGTCGACCAGGCCACCCGCGCCCTGCTTCAGGTCGAAGCGTGCGACGTCGCTGCGATCGAGTTCGGTGCGCATGCGGGCCCGCATCTTCACCACCTCGTCGCGCAACACGCCGCCCTCGCGCGAACGTGCCAGCGTCGCCGTGCGGATGTCCTCGAACGCCTGCAACAGCGTGGCGTCGCCGGCCACGCCGCGCGCGCGCACCAGCGCCTGGTGTTCCCATGTCCACGCGCGCTCGCGCTGGTACTCGCTGAAGCTGGCCAGCGACGAGACCAGCAGACCCTTGGCGCCATCCGGGCGCAGGCGCACGTCCACGTCGTACAGCCGGCCCGCCGCGGTTACCGCGCCGAGCAGCGCGACGATCTTCTGCGCCAGCCGCGCATACCAGCGACCGGCTTCCATCGGGCGTGCGCCGTCGGACTCCGCCCCCGGCGGTGCATCGAACAGGAAGACGAGGTCCAGGTCCGACCCGAAGCCGAGTTCCTCGCCGCCCAGGCTGCCGTAGCCGATCACCGCGAACCGCCCGCTGGCGACAAGGCCATGGACAGACGCGACATCGCGCGTGGCGACCTGCACGACCACGCGGACCACTTCGTCGGCCAGCCACGCCAACTGGCGCACGCTGTCGCGCGCCGCCTGGCGACCGTCGAGCGCGGCCAGCGCCACGCGGAAGCTCAGCGCGAGCCGCCGTTCGTTCAGTACCCGCAGGCAGGTTTCCGGGTCGTCTTCCACCAGCGCCGCCTCGCATTCGATGCGCAGCTCGTCGCGATCGGGCATCGGGCCGGAGACGCGGGTGTCCAGCAGTTCGTCCAGCAGCAAGGGATACTGCGCCAACCGCTCGGACAGCAGCGCACTACGCGCCAGCACGTCGACCAGCCGGCCCAGCGCACTGGGTTGTTCGTCCAGCAGCGCCAGGTAGCTGGCGCGGCGCAGGATCGCCTGCAGCAGCGACAGGACGCGCCGCAATGCCGCGTCCGGTTGCGACGACCGGGCGCAGGCATCGAGCAGGGCCGGCAGCACGCGGTCGAGCCGCGCACGCGACGCATCCGACAGCGCGCGCACGCCGCTGAACTGGGCGAACTCGCGCAGCGCACCATCGGCGCTGCCCGCATCGGCGAATCCGGATGCGGCCAGCGTTTCCGCATCGCCGCCATCGGGTAGCGCCCGCCAGTACAGCGCCAGCGCATCCGGCGCGGCGTCGCGCTGGCGGGGCGCGAGCAGTTCGGCGAACTCGGCCGACACCCGCGCGCGCTGCAGGTCCAATGCCACGCGAAGGCTGTCCCAGTCGGGATGATCCAGGCCGCGCGCGATGCGATGGCGGTCCAGTGCGTCTTCCGGCAGCGCATGCGTCTGCGCGTCGCGCAACATCTGCAGGCGGTTCTCCAGCCGGCGCAGGAATCGGTAGGCCTGCGCCAGCACATCGCCCTCCTCTTCCGACATCTGCCGCGTAGCGACCAGCGCGGGCAAGGCCATGCGCAGCCTCCGCTCGCGCAGCGCGGCTTCGCGCCCGCCGCGGATCAGCTGCAGGGCCTGCACCAGGAACTCGATTTCGCGGATGCCGCCGGGCCCCCGCTTGATATCGTCGGCCAGCTCGCGGCGCGCGACCTCCGCGGCGATGGCGGCCTTCATCTCGCGCAGGCCGTCCAGCGCGGTGTAGTCCAGGTAGCGGCGGTAGACGAACGGCCGCAGCGACTCCAGCCAGCGCTCGCCCGCGTCGATGTCGCCGGCCACGGCACGTGCCTTCAGCCAGGCATAACGTTCCCAGTCGCGTCCTTCACGCTGGAAGTACTGGTCCATGCCGGCGAACGAAAGCGCCACCCGTCCGGCGTTGCCGAACGGGCGCAGGCGCAGGTCGACGCGGTGGCAGAAGCCATCGACGGTGGGCTCGTCCAGCAGCTTCGCCAGCCGCTGGCCCAGTCGCATGAAGTAGTCCTCGGCGGCGAGCGATCGCGCGCCGTCCGACTCCCCGCCCTGCGGATACGCGTAGACCAGGTCGATGTCGGAGGAGAAGTTCAGTTCGCCGCCGCCCAGCTTGCCCAGGCCGAACACCACCAGGCGCTGCACACTGCCATCGGTCGCGCGCACCACGCCATGGCGTTGCGCGAACTCGGCTTCCAGCGCGTCGAGTGCGGTCTGCAGGCAGACTTCCGCCAGGCGAGTGGTGCCCGCCAGCGTATCGTCGACCGTATCCAGGCCATGCACGTCGCGCCATACCAGACGCGTGGATTCGGCCGCGCGATAGCGGCGAAGCAGCTCCGGCCATTGCGCGGCGTTGTCCGCGACCAACGCGGGCATCGGCCACGGCGCAGCACCATCGTCGTGGAGCAGGGCTGCGAGAAGTTCGGGCTGCCGGCGCAATGTTTCCAGCGCGAAATCGCTGGTGGCGATCACGCGCGAAACACGTTCGATGGCGTGCGCGTCGGCCAGCATCGCATCCACGTTCACCGACGCGGATCGCAAGCGCGCCAGTCCGCGTTCGGTCAGTGCTTCAAGCTCTGCATCGAGGGAGAGGGTCGCGTCGTTCATCGCGGCCGATTGTGGCATGCGCCAACGGCTTTTGTAGGAGCGACGTCAGTCGCGACGGCGGACCACGACCCGGCATTGAACCGTGGTCAGGATGCTTGTTGTCAGGGTGCATGCATTTGCACTCCCTCCACACGCGTCAGCAGGCCGGCCGTGCGGTCGCGGCTGACGTCACTCCTACGACACGCTGGATCACGCCGCCTGCGACAGGTCCGGCAATGCGGCCTCGTGCCGCAGCGACAGGCCGAACTGGTCCGCCATGTGCTTCAGCAGTACCGGCTTCACCTGGTCCATGCCGCCGGGACCGCCGAGGTCCGCCAGCGAGACCACCTGCAGGCCCTGGTAACCACAGGGGTTGATGCGATGGAAGGGCTCCAGGTCCATGGCGATGTTGAAGGCCAGCCCATGGAACGTGCAGCCGCGGCGCACACGGATGCCGAGCGCGCCGATCTTGGCACCGGCCACGTACACGCCGGGGGCGCCGTCCTTGCGATCGGCGTGGATGTTCCATTCGGCCAGCGTGTCGATCATCGCCTGCTCGATCCTGCAGACGTAGTCGCGCACGCCCACCTTCAGGCGCTTCAGGTCGAACAGCGGGTACGCCACGATCTGACCGGGCCCGTGATAGGTCACCTGCCCGCCGCGATCGACGTGCACCACCGGGATGTCGCCCGGCGCCAGCACGTGCTCGTCCTTGCCGGCCTGCCCGAGGGTGAACACCGGATCGTGCTCGACCAGCCACAGCTCGTCGACGGTAGCGTCGGTGCGCGCGTCGGTGAAGCGCTGCATCGCGCGCCACACCGGCTCATACGGCTGGCGACCCAGTTCGCGGACGATGCAAGGCGCGGTCACAGCGTCCACTTCACTTCCGGGTGATCGCGCAGCGACTGGTGGGCGGCGTCGTACTGGGCACGGTCTTCCGCGCGGAAGCGGATGCGCACCGACACGTACTTGCCGTTGGCCGAGTGCTTCCAGGTGATGTCCTCGTGCAGGACCTCCACGCCGGCCGATTCCAGCAGGCGCGGCAGTTCGGTCTCCAGCCCCGTGCCGGCCGTGCCCATCGCGCTGAGCTCGAAGGTGCCGGGGAACTGGAAGCCGTGTTCGGGGTTGTCGGATTTGATTTCCATGCGGGAATTATTGGGACGCCGGGCGCGAAAGCCAAGCCGCGGCCATTCCGGAATGACGAAGGGCCGCTTTCGCGGCCCTTCGTGTACATGCGGCAGGTGGCTCAGCGCGCCAGCTGCACCAGGCTGGACGAGACCCAGCCCTTGTTGCCCAGTTCGTCCTCGACTTCCCACATGACGCCCTCCTTGTTGCCGGTGGGGTACAGCATCATGCCGGGGTCCAGGTCGCGCACGGCCTTGCCGGTGCCCTTGGGGTTGGCGAACAGGCGGCCGGGCTTGGTCATCTCCACCGCCTGCTGGGCGTTGGACGCGGATGCGTTGCCGGACAGGCCGCCCAGCTCGGTCACCAGGTTGGTGTAGGCCTGCAGGTAGGCCAGCGTGATGACCTGGCCGATCTCGGTGTTGGCGTAGCCGCTGGCGCCACCGCCGCCCCAATGGCTGCCGGTGAACAGGCTGCCGCCCGCGCCCCAGCCAATGTCGGTCTTCTTGGCGCTGCCTTCGGCCATGGCGACCTGTTCGGACGAACGCACGTCGGTGACCGTCAGCACCACGTCGGCGGTCTTCTTCTTGAAGTCCAGCCCGCCGACCACACGACCGACGTTGCCGCCCATCAGCCCGCCCAGCAGGCCGCTGATGGCGTTGCCGCCCGCGTTGCTGTTCTGCGAGATCAGGTCGGGCACCAGCACGTAGTCCGCCGCACGGATCTGGCCCTTGCCGATGTTGGAACGGTTGCGCAGCTCGCCGCTGGCGGCCAGGTCGCGCTCGGCCATCGCCGCACCCATGCCCACGCCACGGTCCACCAGCGTGAAGCAGCGCGACTTGTTGACGAAGACCTTGATCAGCTTCGACGGTGCCGGCAGCTGCTGGCCGCTCCACCAGTTCACGCCGTCCTCCGGCTCGATCACCGAGATCGTGCCCAGCGGCTTGCTGCAGGTCGGGATTTCGGCCATCTGCTGCTTGCGCTGGTCCTGCGCGCTCTGGCGCTGGGCAAGCGCCGGCAACGTGGCCACGAGCGCCAGCATGCCGGCGGTGATACGTACGGTCTTGTTCATTCCCCTGCTCACTGAAGTCACTCCTTGAAAGGTTGTCGCTCCCGAAGCGGAAGCGTTCCATCGGCACGGGCGACCGCGGCGCGGATGCCGGTGTCCCCCGTGCGGATGATAGGCCATGGCGGCCGCCATGCTGGCAAGCACGGGAAATGTGAACCCAACAGGCCATCCGCCGCGTTCTCCCGGCAATAGGGCCACCGCCGGTTGCGCGATAATCGCCCGCCCCCCGTGTCGAGCTGTGCCGTGGCCTACCTGCTCATCAGCGTCGCCTGCAGCGTGCTGGTCTCCGTGCTGCTCAAACTGATGCAGCGGCGCGGGATCGACACGGCCCAGGGCATCACCTGGAACTATCTGGCCGCCTCGCTGCTGTGCTTCGGCCTGCTGGACCCGCCGCTGGCGGCTCTCGGCCACGCGGACACGCCCTGGGCCGAACTGGGGCTGCTCGCACTGCTGCTGCCCGGCATCTTCCTGGCGCTGTCGGCCTCGGTGCGCGCCGCCGGCATCGTGCGCACCGACATCGCGCAACGGATGTCGCTGGTGCTGTCGCTGCTGGCCGCCTTCCTGTGGTTCGGCGAGCAGGCGAACGCGCTGCGCATCGCCGGACTGGTGCTTGGCGTGGTCGCGATCGCCTGCCTGGTGGCGCGGCCGGAGCGCGGTCCTCGCGGCGGCGGATGGCAGGCCTGGGCGCTGCCGCTGGTGGTACTGGTCGGCTATGCGAGCGTGGACGTGCTGCTCAAGCGGCTGGCCGCGGCCGGCACGCCCTTCGCCGCTTCGCTGCAGGTGGCGTTCGTGGCCGCATTCACGGTGATGCTGTGCATGCAGGGAGCACGCGCCTGGCGTACGCGGGTCGCGTTAACGGGTGCCGCGCTCGGCGCCGGCCTGCTGCTGGGAACGCTGAACTTCGCCAACATCCTGTTCTACGTGAAAGCCCATCGTGCATTGCCGGATCATCCGGCGGTGGTGTTCTCGATGATGAACATCGGCGTGGTGGTGCTGGGCACGCTGGTGGGCGTGCTCGGTTTCGGCGAGCGCCTGGGCCGGCTCAACCTGCTGGCCATCCCGCTGGCGATCATCGCCATCGGCCTGATCGCCGCCGGCATCGGCTGACGCGCGAAACGAAGAAGCCGGCATGCGCCGGCTTCCTCATCTGCATTCCCATGGAACGGGTCGGATCACTCCGACTCCCACCACATCCAGAACGCATCCCACAGCCGCTTGAAGAAGCCGGCCTCCTCGATGGCGGTGATCGCCACCAGCGGCGACTCCGCCACGACCTTGCCGTCCAGCGTGACCTTCACCGTGCCGATGGCCTGGCCGGCGGCGATCGGCGCCACCAGCGTCTTGGGCACGTCCATGGTCGGCTTCAGGTCGTCGTAGCGGCCGCGCGGCACGCTGACCAGCATCGGCTGCGCGACGCCCAGTTGGACTTCCTTGGCCTTGCCCTTCCACACGCGCTGGGTGGCGATGGCCTTGCCCGGTTCGTACAGGCGGTGCGTTTCGTAGAAGCGGAAGCCCCAGTTGAGCAGCGCCAGGCTGTCGTCGGCGCGCTGCTTCTCGGAGGTGGACCCCATCACCACGGCGATCAGGCGCTGGTCGCCACGCTTGGCCGAGCTCATCAGGCAGTAGCCCGCGGCGGAATGGTGGCCGGTCTTGATGCCGTCCACGCTGGCATCGCGCCACAGCAGCAGGTTGCGGTTCGGCTGGGTGATGGAACCCACCGTGAATTCCTTGATCTTGTTGTACGCGTACTGCTCGGGGTAGTCGCGGATGAAGGCCCGGCCCAGCAGCGCCAGGTCGTATGCCGTGGAGTAATGCTCCGGCGCGGACAGGCCGTGTGCATTGACGAAGTGCGAACCCTTCATGCCGATCTGCGCGGCGTAGTTGTTCATCAGCGACGCGAAGGCTTCCTGGCTGCCCGCGGCATGTTCCGCCAGCGCGATGGCGGCGTCGTTGCCCGACTGCACGGCCATGCCCTTTTCCATGTCGATCAACGGCGCGGTCTTGTTGACGGCGAAGCCGCTGTAGCTGCCGTCGGTGCCGGCGCCGCCCTCGCGCCAGGCGCGCTCGCTCATCATCACCTGGTCGTCGGGCTTGATCTTGCCGTTCTTCTGCTCAGCCGCCAGTACGTACGAGGTCATGACCTTGGTGATGCTGGCCGGCTCGACGCGCTGGGTGTAGTTCTCGCCCGCCAGCACCTGGCCGGTGATGTGGTCCATCAGCACCCACGCCGTGGCGGTGGGCTTGGGCGGCGGCGGGATCTCGACGGCGGGGGCCGCCGGCGCGGCGGGCGCGGGGGTCGGCGCGGGTGTCTGGGCAATGGCCAGGCCCATGGCGGTGGTCGCGAGCGCGGCGAGAGCGAAACGGAACTTCATCGGCGGAAAACTCCTGGCAAGGCCGTGTGGGCCTGACGGTTCAAGGCGGATATTGTAGGGAGGCCGGCCGTGGCTGGGGTTGGAAAGACGTAAAAAAGGCCGGGAATACGCTGCGATCGGCTTATTCGCGGACGATCTGCGGACGACCGAAGCCCAGGCTGGCGATCCTGCCTGCCAGTGCTTCCGCCGAGGCCGCATCGGCCGCGCCCACCCGCAGGCGCCACAGCGGACGCGCCGCGCCGGGCACATCGCTGAGGCGTGCTTCGGCGATGCCCGCAGCAACCAGTCGCGCAAGTGCGCGATCGGCGTTGTCGCGGCTGGAGAAGCTGGCGACCTGCAGCTGCAGGGCCGGCGGCAGGGGCATGGACGCCGGGGCTGGCGCGGTCTCCCGTACCGGCGCGGCCGGTGCGGACAGGACGGCACTGGCGGTGGAGGACGCCATGGGCGTTGCCGGCCTGCCCGATGCCACGCGCACGCCGTTGGCCTTCATCCAGGCCTCGAATCCGGCCGCGCTGGGCGTGTCGCCCGCCTTGGCCGGCACGTGGTAACGCGCCGCGTCCTTCGGCAGCGCGCCGACCAGCTGATCCATCGCCGACGGGGCGACGGGCGCGGGTACGGAGGCCGGCGCCGCCGCCAGCGAGGCGCCTTCAGGGGTCAGCGCACGCACTTCCACCCGGCCGGTACCGCGCTGGGTGATGCCCAGCTTCACCGCGGCGGCGTAACTGAGGTCGATCACGCGCCCCTCGTGGAACGGACCGCGATCGTTCACGCGCACCACGACCGACTTGCCGTTGTCCAGGTTGGTGACCCGGGCGAAGCTGGGCAGCGGCAGTGACTTGTGGGCCGCGCTGTAGGCGTACATGTCGTACACCTCCTGGTTGGAGGTGCGACGGCCATGGAACTTGTTGCCGTAGTACGACGCGGTGCCCTGCTCCACGTAACCGTCGACGCGGTCCAGTACGCGGTACTGCTTGCCCAGCACCGAGTACGGCGACTTGTTGCCGACGCGCGAGCGCGGCTCGGCGGTGACCTGGGGCTCGCGGATGCAGTCCAGGTCGGGCAGGTGGTCAGGCGTGCTGTCCGCCACGCCGGGCTTGTACAGGCCGCCGGCGGTGTAGTGGCCGCGCGTGCTCGGGTCTTCCTGTGCCGGCGCGTAGCGCGAACAGTCCTTGCCGGTGTCGGCGCCGGAGGATGCGGTCGGCAGCGAGGCGGTGCCACCGGTCGGTGGCGGCGGAGACGTCTTCGGCGCCGTGCTGCATGCGGCCAGCGCCATCGCCAGCAGCGGCAGGGCCAGCCGCTTCATGCCGGCGGGATCTCGCGGCCGGCGATGGCCTGCGACAGCTGGTGCACCGCCATGGCGTACATCTTCGAATTGTTGTAACGGGTGATGGCGTAGTAGTTCTGGAAGCCCAGCCAGTACTGCTTGCCGTCGGCCCCGTCCAGCTGCACCAGCGTGGCGGTGGCGTCGGGCGCCACCGGCTCCAGCGGGCGATAGCCCTTCTCGGCCAGCTGCGCCAGCGTGTAGTCGGGCGTCCACGTTTCCGGATTGAACTCGGCGAAGCCGTCCTGCAGCTGCGCACGGGCGACCACCGCACCGCCCGGCACCCAGCCGCCGCGCTCGCCGCCCTTCTTGCGGAAGTAGTTGGCGATCGAGGCGAAGATGTCCGGGTAGGTGGTGAACAGGTCGCGACGACCATCGCCGTTGCCGTCGACCGCGAACTCGCGGTAACTCGACGGCATGAACTGGCCCAACCCCATCGCCCCGGCATAGCTGCCGGTCAACGTGGCGATGTCGAGCCGTTCCTCGCGACCCAGCGCGAAAAGCTGCGCCAGTTCATCGCGGAAGAACTGCTCGCGGCGGTACTCGTAGGCGGCGCGCTCGGGATTGCCGCTGCGCGGATAGCGGAAGGCCAGCGTATACAGCGCATCGAGCACCTTGTGCCGGCCCGTGAAGCCGCCGTAGTTGGTCTCCACGCCGATGATCGACACGATCACTTCCGCAGGCACGCCGTACTGCTGCTCGACGCGGGTGAGTTCGTCGCGATGCTCGGCGATGAACCTGCGGCCACCGTCGATGCGCGCCTGGGTGAGGAAGCCCACGCGGTATTCGCTCCACGGCTTCACGCGCTCGGCGGGGCGCGACATCGCCGCGACCACGCTGTCGAGGAACTGCGCCTTGGCCAGCGTCGCTTCGATCTCGGCCGGGGCGATGCCGTACTTCGCCGCGGTATCGCGCACGAACTGCGCACGCGCCGTGGGGAAGTCGACCGGCGCCAGCGCTTCGGGCGGCACCTCGGCGACGCGCTCGACCGAGGTCTCGGCGGGCGTCGTCGTTGCGGCGGCGGAAGGCGTCGCCGAAGAAGCCGGCGGTGGCGGTTGCGGAGTGGCGCAGGACGCAAGGGCCAGCACCAGCAGACAGGGAATTACGCGTCGCATCATCGGCGCGAGGGTAGCACGCGACTTTCCGCGCAGGGTGAACAGAGCACGTGCCGATGGTGCATCAATACCCATGCACCGGCCGATGCGCGCGCACCGCCATCACCAGGCCCAGGCCCGCCAGCAGCGACACCGCGGACGTGCCGCCGTAGCTGAGCAGCGGCATCGGCACACCCACCACGGGCAGCAGGCCGGACACCATGCCGCCGTTGACGATCACGTAGACGAACAGCGCCATCCCCAGTGTGCCCGCGAGCAGGCGCGAGTAGGTGTCGCGCGCATCCATCGCGATCCACAGGCAGCGCCCCACCACGAACAGGTAAAGCAGCAACACGACGGCCACGCCCACCCAGCCGAACTCCTCCGACAACACCGAGAAGATGAAGTCGGTGGTGTGTTCGGGCAGGTAATCCAGGTGCGACTGCGAGCCCTGGCCCCAGCCCTTGCCGGTCCAGCCGCCGCCGCCGATGGCGATCTTCGACTGCAGGATGTTCCATCCTGCACCGAGCGGATCGTTCTCCGGGTCGCGGAAGGTCAGGATGCGGTTCTGCTGGTATTCGCGCAGGAACGAGAACCACGAGATCGGCGCGAACATCACCAGCCCCACGGCGGTACCGCCGAGCACGCCGGCGGTGATGAACCACCACCACGACAGGCCCGCCAGATACAGGCCGAACACGCCGCTGGCCGCCACCAGCATGGCGGTACCGAAATCCGGCTGCAGCAGGATCAGCCCGGTCGGCAGGCCGATCAGCAGCGCCGACACCAAGGTCGTGCGCCAGCCCGGCGGCAGCGGCTCGCGATGCAGGTACCAGGCCAGCATCATCGGCAGCGCGATCTTCAGCAGCTCCGAGGGCTGCAGGTAGAAGAACTTCAGGTCGATCCAGTGCGCGCCGTGCTTGCCGGTGCCGATGAACAGCACCAGCACCAGCGGCACCAGCGCCACCGCGAACATGCCGGGCGTCCATGCGCGCAGGCGCACCGGGGTGATCCGCGACAGCGCCCACATCGCCACCAGCCCCACGCCGAAGCGCACGCCCTGCGCCAGCACCAGGTGCGAACCGAGTGCTTCGCCTCCCGCGCTGTACAGCACGGCCAGGCCGATCGCCATCAGCGCCAGCAGCGCGCCCAGCAACGGCCAGTCGAGCGTGCGCAGCAGGTGGCGCAGCAGATCGACGCCCCAGCGCAGGAGTTCGGTCATGCCGACCCCCTCGACGCAGAGGCGGCTTCAAGCCCCTCTCCCTGCGGCGACCGAAGGAAGTCCCCGTGGGAGAGAGGGGTGGGGGTGAGGGTCGGGACAGGCACGATGCCGGGGATAGAAGAGGAGCGCGGTGCGAGCGCGGTCGAGTTACTGGAGCTCGCACCCACACGACCTTCGTTACCCCTCACCCCAACCCCTCTCCCGTTGGGAGAGGGGCTAGTGCCCTGGCTCGGACTTGTGCCCGGCACCGGATTCGCAGGCGGCCGCGTCGGTGCGGCCGGTGTCGGCGCAGCGGGCGGTGTCGCTGGCGTAGTGCCGACGGGCACGCCTTCCTCGCCCTCCTTCTCCGGCATCTTCCCCAGCAGGTACGCATCGAAGATCTTGCGTGCCATCGGCCCGGCGGTGCTGCCGCCGTAACCGCCGCCTTCCACCGCGATGGCGATGGCGATGGTCGGGTTGTCCGCCGGTGCGAAGCCGACGAACAGCGAGCGGTGGCGCAAATGCATGGGCAGGCTGCGCGGATCGACCGCGGCCGTGCCACGCCGGCTGATCACCTGGGCGGTGCCGGTCTTGCCCGCCATCAGGTAAGGCGCGCCCAGCGCCACGCGCCAGCCGGTGCCGCCCGGCCGCATGGTGTCCTGCATGCCCTGGCGCACCACTTCGACGTTCGCCGGGTTGGGACTGATCGGGACCGGCGGCGGCTGCGGCACCGGCTCCCACGGGCGATCGAAGCCCACGCGCGTCTGCGCCACCAGGTGCGGCCGGCGCAATTGCCCGTCGGCCAGGCCGGCGGTGGCGCGCACCAGCTGCAGCGGGGTGACCTTCCAGTCGCCCTGGCCGATGGCCGCATTGACGGTGTCGCCCGGATACCAGCGCTCCCTGCGCGCCTTCAGCTTGGCCTGCGGCGACGGCAGGATGCCGCCGATCTCGCCACGCAGGTCGATGCCGGTGGGCTGGCCGAAGCCATAGTGCGCCATGTACTCGTCGAACTGGGCGATGCCCAGGTCCAGCGCCAGCCGGTAGTAATAGGTGTTCACCGACTGCGAGATCGACTTGCGCAGGTCGGTCACGCCGTGGCCACGCCGGCTGGCATCGCCCCAGCCGCGGCGGGTGCCGGGCAGGTAGAACATGCCGGTGGACACCACCGTGTCCTCGGGCCTGCGCTTGCCGCTGTCCAGGCCCGCCAGCGCGATCAGCGGCTTCAGCGTCGACCCCGGCGCCACGCCGCCCAGCACCAGCCGGTTGAACTGCGGCCGCGAGGGGTTTTCGTTGAGGATCCGGAAATCCTTGCTGGAGATGCCGTTGACGAACAGGTTGGGGTCGTAGCTGGGCAGGCTGACCATCGCCAGGATCTCGCCGGTGCGCGGATCCACCGCGATCGCCGAACCCTCCAGCTCGCCGAAAGCGTCGACGATGGCCTGCTGCAGGGTGGCATCCACGCTCAGCCGCAGGTCGGTGCCGGCCTGGGCGGGCACGCGGCCGACCACGCGCAGCGCGCGCCCTTCCACGTTGGTCTCGACCTTCTCGTAACCGATCTTCCCGCGCAGCTGTTCGTCGTAGTAGCGCTCCAGCCCGGTCTTGCCGATGTGGGTCAGCGCACTGTTGATCTCGCCCAGCTGCTCCAGGTCCTTTTCGTCCACGCGCCCCACGTAGCCGACGATGTGCGCGAACAGATCGCCGTAGGGGTAGCGTCGGGTCAGGTAGGGCACCAGTTCCACGCCCGGGTAGCGCCAGCGGTCCACCGCGAAGCGCGCCATCTCCTCCTCGGACACGCGCAGCTTCAGCGTGATCGGGCGGAAGCCGCGCGAGGTCTTGCGCGTGGCCTCGAAGCGTTCGATGTCCTCGGGCGAGAGCGCGATGATCCTACCCAGGTCGGCGACCAGCTTCGCCGGGTCCTTCACCTTGTCGGGGGTGACGTCCAGCCGGAACGCGGGCACGTTCTCCGCCAGCAGCCTGCCGTTGCGGTCGTAGATGGTGCCGCGGCCGGGCACCACCGGGCGTGGCCGGATGCGGTTGGCTTCCGAGCGCGTCGCGTAGTCGTCGTGATCGATCACCTGCAGCTTGAAGTACCAGGCCGCCAGCGCGACCAGGCAGGCGCCGACCACGGCGAAGCCGATCACCGCGCGACGACGGAACTGGTCCGCCTCGGCATGCGGATTCTTGCCCCGCCGGCGCAGGCCCGCCATCGCTCAGCCCCGCTTGCGGCGACCAAGCCGCAGCGCATCCATCACCACGAACAGCGGGGGCCAGAACAGCATGCCCAGCACCGGCGCCCACCAGTAAGGCCATGGCAGCGTCGGCTCGCCCAGCGCCAGATGCACCACCGTGGTCACGATGCGGTCGTTGAGCAGCAGGCCGCCGATGGCCAGTGCCTGCTGCGAAACCGGAAAGAAGCGCAGGCGCGCGCGGAAGCGCTGCACGATGAAGGCCATGATCAGCAGCCGCAGCGCCTGTTCGCCCAGCAGCGTGCCGAACATCAGGTCGGCCACCAGCCCCACGATCACCGCCAGGCCCAGCCCGGCGTTGTCCGGCGCCTCGATCACCCAGTACGCCAGCACCAGCGCCAGCCAGTAGGGGCGCAGCGGCTGCAGCAGGTCGGGCAACGGCAGCAGCCCCAGCAGCAGCGCGACGATGAAGCTGAGCGGCATCAGCCAGCCGGTGCGCGCGCGACTCATCGGCGCGGCTCCTGCGGCGGCGAGCGGGACGGAGGCTGAGCGCTGCGGTCGAGCCCCTCGCCGGTTGCGGGCGCGCCGCGATCAAGCCCCTCTCCCGCCGGGAGAGGGGCTGGGGTGAGGGTCGGGGCGTCCGCGGGGCGTGGAGCTTGCGGGTAAACCGTCGCGGGCGCGGATACGTTGGGGTTGCCCACGCCATTTCCGCCTTCGTTCCCCCTCTCCCCAACCCCTCTCCCGGCGGGAGAGGGGCCTTGAGTCGTCGGCGCGGCAGGCGCCTGCGTTTCGGCAGCCTGGGGAGGAGTGGCAGCCTCAGGCAAAAAGCGCGACGGATCCGCCGGCGGGAGCGGCTGCGGCGGCGCGGACTTCAGCAGCAGGACGTCGCGGCCGCGGTCCAGGCGCGCGGCCGGGGTCACGTCGCCGACGAGGAACGCATGGCTGTCGTCGGGCCGCAGCGCGGCCACCTTGCCGACCGGGAAACCGGCCGGAAACCGCCCACCCAGGCCCGAGGTCACCAGCGTGTCGCCGACCTGCACGCCGCTGTTGAGCGGCACGTCGGCCAGCTCCAGCAGGTCGCTGCGCCCGCGCCCATAGACGATCAGGCGCACGCCGTTGCGCGCCACCACCACGGGCACGGCATGGTCGGGGTCGGTGAGCAGCAGGACGGTGGCATGGGCCGGGGTGGTTTCGATGATCTGGCCCATCAGGCCACCGGCATCGATCACCGCCTGCCCGACCGTGGCGCCTGCGCGGCTGCCCGCATCCAGCACCAGGCGCTGGCGGCCCGGCGCCAGGTCGATGTCCAGGATGGGCGCGAGCTGCACATCCAGCCCGCGCGCGGTCTTCACCCCCAGCAGGGCACGGAGCTGGGCATTGTCCGCCGCCGCGGTCTGCAGACGGGCCAGCCGCGCATTGGCCACCAGCATCTCGTTGCGCAGGCGCCTGTTCTCCTCGATCAGCCCGGTGCGGGTGGCGGCATCATCCTGCACGCGCGTGGTCAGCCGTCCGGGCAGGCCGGCCAGCCACCACAGGGGCTGCGTCACCACGTTGGCCTGCGCGCGCACCTGCGAGAGCCAGCCACCGCGATGATCCAGGATCACCAGGGCGATGGTCAGCGCCAGATACGCCAGCAACCGCAAGGTGCTGGCGACTTCGCCGGGACGGGAGGCAACGGGAGGGCCGGCGTAGGAAGGCACGGGCGGACGATCAGGTGCGGGAACGGGGAACAGGGAACGGGGAATGCCCCATTCCTGTCGATGGCATGGTGCTGGGCTGGCCGCCGAACGGCGACCGTTTCGGTCCCGGGAGACGCGGAAACGGATACCAGGCGCGAACCTGCACTCCCTGTTCCCCGTTCCCGGTTACCCGCCTCATTCCGGCGCGAAGAACTCGTTGCCGTGCATGTCGACCAGTTCCAGCGCGCGGCCACCACCACGCGCCACGCAGGTCAGCGGATCGTCGGCGACCTGCACGTGCAGGCCGGTTTCCTCGCTGATCAGGCGGTCCAGGTCGCGCAGCAGCGCGCCGCCACCGGTCAGCACGATGCCGCGCTCGGCGACGTCGGCGCACAGCTCCGGCGGGGTCTGTTCCAGGGCCAGCTTGACCGCGCTGACGATGCCGGACAGCGGTTCGTGCAGGGCTTCCAGCACTTCGTTGGAATTGATCTTGATCATCTTCGGCACGCCCTCGGCGAGGTTGCGGCCGGAGATTTCCATCTCCTGCACCTCAGCCTGCGGGTAGGCGCAGCCGATCTCCAGCTTGATGCGCTCGGCCGTGGCTTCACCGATCAGCATGCCGTGGTTGCGGCGCACGTAGTTGGTGATGAACTCGTCGAAGCGATCGCCGCCGATGCGGACCGACTGCGAGTAGACGATGCCG